>ENA-OZDX01000023-OZDX01000023.1-human-gut-metagenome-genome-assembly--contig:-NODE-23-length-106141-cov-10.306233_pt1 | contig 106141 bp, 70 predicted proteins | sample MGYA00245062_ERZ653597 | MGnify/ENA primary metagenome ERZ653597 (study PRJEB26926, sample SAMN06165186) | human gut metagenome | biome: ENVO:00009003; feature: ENVO:2100002; material: ENVO:00002003...
CTACACTTATGCGATCGTCGGCAGCGTCAGATGTGTATAAGAGACAGTTTTTATATAATCATCCGTGTTTACATAAGCATGGAGTTCGAGTTGCCGAAAACAATGGATATAGATGGGAAATAGAATATAATTGGGGAAACGAGAATATACCTACCAAAATTATCAATCATTATGATAATAAGGGCTATCACATTAAATCATTTTTTACAAGTTATTCATCCAATTCAACTATGCCAGACACTTCTATTTCCACCTATAAATATCAATTTAGTGAACAGGGCAAGCTGATACAAATAAGTGAATATAACAGTGGTAACATATTAAAATCCACAGAAAAGCGTGAATACAATTCTATGGGTGAGTGCATAAAATTAATCGAAGAATCTTATGAGAATCAAAAGACACAAAAGATTGTTACAACATTTTTTGAATATGAGAACAATTATGTGTCAAAAGAAACCGAGACAACACAGATACTATATCAAACAAGCATTCATGAAAAAAATCATAAGAGTACAACTTTCTACAATAGAAATAGATATGGCGATGTAACATATAAAAAGATTCATTATGTGGATAGTGGAAAGATAATCGAAAACCATTATCAACTCCAATATGACGCACATAATAATTGTACTGAATGTAAATGTAAAGTGTTTGAAAATGGAGAGTTTAAGAGAGAAACACTTTGGAGATATAAAATCAAATACAAATTATAACAATCGTGACAAATCTCTTTTATAAATATGTGCCATTCTATTTTATCATGTTGGCTTTGCTACTTGTTTGTAGTTGTGACAACAAGCAACAATCTGTTTCCATTGACAACCTAATAGTTGGTAAATGGAAAATAGTAGAATATGGAGGTGGCTGTGTAAATGCCCTTGATGCTCTTGACTTTTACAAGAATGGCAAGGCAGACTGCCCACCTGAAACAGGTGAGTTTACCTACCACCTGATAAAGCCTGATTCTTTGATTGTCTATAATAAGGGCTTTGGAGAACAGCATTACAAGATACTCAAACTATCCAATGATAGCCTTATAAAGCAACTTAGACGGCAAAGGATATATGCAGACAGCATAGACGAACTTGTAAACGGAGAGATTGAGAAATATATAAGAGTAACTAAGAAGTAGTACTTTTTTTGAAATAAGTCCATTTTATAGGGAGAATCAGAAAAAAGTACCACTTAGAAAATCACAAACATAACCGCATTATAAGACTGTTTTTCAACATCAAATGATAGTTTCTCACAGAATTTCTATATATTTGCACTTGATACAACATTAAAGGCTCAATGAATGACAAGGTGACATATTGGATTGAGATGTCGGATTATGATTTTGACACGGCAAAGGCTATGCTTGAAACCAAGCGTTACCTTTATGTCGCTTTCATGTGTCACCAAACCATAGAGAAGATTCTGAAAGCATATTGGAGCAAAGTGTTGGAAGAACCACCTTTGAAGATTCATAGCTTATCAAGACTTGCCGAGAAAAGCGGTTTAGACAAGGATATGTCAGAGGAACAAACGGACTTCATAGACGAGCTTGAACCATTGAATATAGAAGCACGTTACCCCTCATATAAGGAGCGGTTGATGAAAAGTCTGACTTCTGACCGTTGCAAAGGACTGATAGAACAAACAGATAAATTAAGATCATGGATAAAGAGCAAGCTATAAAATTGGCACAACGCTATAAGGCAGCGGTAGCAGAACGGTTGCCCTTAAAGGCTCTTTACCTTTATGGCTCATACAGCAAAGGCAACCATACAGAGGACAGCGACATAGATATTGCCGTTGTCGTGGAACACATGAGCGATGATTATTTTGAAGATACGCCTTTATTGTGGAAACTGAAACGCAAGATAAGCAATCTTATAGAGCCAGTTCTACTTACAGAGGACACCAATAATCCACTATATGCTGATATTCTCAAAACAGGAATACTGATATAAACAGAAATATAGAGAACCTATCCAATATAGGGCGACTATATCTATATGAGATAAGTAATACAATTATTAACAATTACAGTTTGTGTAAACCGAGGTGTAAACTAAGGTGAGTAGACAATAAGATTACGAGTGATTCTTGTAACTCTACTAATTCATAAAGTGCCATAGCTCAGTTGGTTGCATCCAAAAGTGAGCGTCAGCGAGCTTTCGGATGCCGTAGAAGAGCAAAGGACTGAAAATCCTTGTGTCCCCGGTTCGATTCCTGGTGGTACCACCAAAGAAACTCAGAAATACTTAATAATCAAGTATTTCTGAGTTTCTCTATTTGTCGCAAAATAAGAAGTTTCCTATAAAGTTACCTATGAATTGCACGGCTGAACGCTTATAAACGCACTTAAACGGCTTTGATTAAATGCCATTAAACAAATGCTTTTAATTCTCAATCCGATTAAAGGTTGGATTAAGTCCGCATCATTGATAGCAATGACTTCTTTTCCCTCTAGCATCTGTATAGTCACTATTCAAAACCATCAGGTGTTTCTTTCAATCCCCTTCCCATTCTTTATATTTTGTGATTTTCCAAATGCCGAATGACACGATGACACTTTGACATTATTGAACTTTTGACCTTTTTTCTGAGAAGCAGAGTTGCATAACCTTCAAACTTAGGGTTCTCGTGAACACGACTTTTATAACCAATAAATCATAGAACCATTAACCAACACATTAGGTTGTGCATACCTATGTTTCAAGGTACTCCAATACATCAAACTCCGAATTGCTGAATGATTGTTAGAGGAAGCCCGATACTCAAAGTATTTCGAGCATTATCGCTATATTATTACCCAACCATGAGTTCCTAACATCATGGAAAGTAAGAACATTGGTAAAACCTCCTTTGGTTTCGGCTTGAAGATTCTGCCTTAAACAAACCTGTCAGGATATATTTTCAGTGTGCAGGATTTGCCAAGCAAGTTGTACTTTTGTGGTCACAAAATCCGTTTTGTCTCACAAAAGTACTTGCCGACTGCTGTTGCAGCGGAGCGATAAATCGCAGTTCGCGAAGCGAAAGACAGGCATTTTGCACTTCGATTTCTATTATTTTAGCCCCATCTATTTTACAGTCCAAGACTTCAAAAACCATATCAGTAAGCCAAAAAGAGACACTAAAATATTAAAATTACCATCAATACACAATATTAGCACCGCAGAATATAGTTTTTCTGAATAAAACAACTAAATTTGCATTTAAAAGCAAAAAGTTGAAGTAAAAAATGGAAGACTTAAACCAATTGAAATTGATGTTGGTTAAGAAAAAGAGAACCAACAAATGGCTGGCAGAACAGTTGGGTGTAAATCAAACAACTGTATCCAAATGGTGTACCAATACAACTCAGCCTGATTTGGTGACACTTAACCAAATAGCAAAACTACTTGAAGTTAAAGTTAGTGACCTGATAGTCATAGAGTAGAGATTATGAATAAGCAACAATTAGTAAACAAAATATGGACATCAGCTAATAAAATGTGTTCCAAGATTGAAGCCAATGAATACAAGGATTATATTGGGGGATTTATCTTCTATAAGTTTTTTATCAGAGCAAGTCGTAAAATTCAGCAAAGTTCCTTATAGCAAAGTTCCTTTTTGGTTAAACAATGTAGTTCTTTACTATTGCAAAATAAAACATCATTTTCTAATTAGAAAGGCATAATAGTTTGGATTTTAGGCATGTTTCTGCTTTATTCCTTGCTGTTATATCATTTTTCATAATTTGCACTTGTTTTTCAGTCTGTATGGTTGAATATTGCTTCTTACCTTTATATCGCATGAAGTTTTTAAAGACATTACAGCTCTTTAATTTACCTGATGATTGAATTTTAAAGGTCCTAATATTTAATAATAAAATAACTTCTGGCATATGAAAACGTCCGATTTTTTGATAAAATTGATAGCAGGGTATGATGTTAAGCAAAAAGAACGTCAGCTATCTAAAGACAATGCTAATAAAAAACAAGAATTGGAATCTGCCTTCAGCAAAATAAAAGAATTAGCAGCCGAGATAGAGGCATTATCGCTGAAACAGACCAATGCCGAAAGAGAAATAGGCAATAATAAAACCACCATTGATGACTTACATGCTGAAAAAGAAGATTTGATATCTCAACACAATAGCATGAGTGTAAAGATCTCTGAGCAAGCACAAGAGATTCTTTCCCTAAGAAACTTACTCAATGATGCCCAACAAAAGAATTCCGATTTGCAGGGGCATATGCAAGAAGTTAAGAGAAATCTTTCGACGCAAAACGATAAGCTGGCAAAGGAACTTGAAAATGCCATTACAAACCTTAAGTCAGCAAAATCAGAAGAGAACCTGTTACATCAAAAAATCGTCGAATTAGAAACAACAATCGAAGAACAACAGAGGGAGATTGAGAAGAAACGAGTAAATGAGCAGTCGCTAAACGCTAAGATTAAAACTTTATCCGAACAACTGCACCTTCTTGAAGAAGAAAAAGAGAAATGTCGGGTAAAAAGCGAAAAAATAGAGGGCCGGAACGAAAACACCGAACAAGAAAGAAACATTACGAGAGATAATGAAAATTCCAAAAAACAAATTATAAACCAGGACGTTCCGATGATAATTCAGAATAATGTAGAACAAAAACAAGTAGAATCGGGCGACTCTCATGCCGAACTCAATGAAACGGAGGATAATGAAAATCAATCCGCCAACGAAGAACCATACATCGAAGAAAAGGTGTTGGAAGATAATACACCTATAGGAGATACACAGCAAGAAGAAATAAAGAATGCGAATGAGATTGAATCCATACCAGAAAACGATAACACAGGTGTAATTTCCGATGTGGATGCAACTGTCGGCAAGTCACTTCAAGACAATTCAAAAATTGCAGATGAAGGCACCGAAAGCGACTGTCCCCATTCAGGAACCGAGTTAATTCCAATAACGGATTCGGAACAGGCCATAAACAACATTGTGGAAGAAAAATGTGCAAAAGCTGATACAGATGAAGCAAAGGTTGCCACTGAAGAATCAACAGAACCTGTTACGGAAGAAATATCAGACTCAAAACTTGAAGAACAGAAAGAGAGCATTGAAGAAGTTCATACTTCAGTAAGGAGAATTGAGAAAATCTTCGATACAGAAACAGAAACAGAGATTGACGCTGAAGAATTTTTTGCACGTCCCGAATCTGAGCTTATCAAATGGCGTGAAGAGTTCGACCGCTGTATAAAGTTTGGTGAAAAACGATTTCTATGCCCTTTCTGTAGACAACAGATAAAAATTGCTGGCAGAAAGTTTGAACGAGGGCATGTTTCTTTCTTCGCCCATCTGCATGATAGTGCTGATTGCCCTATCAAAACAAGTGTAAATATGTCAAAAGAAGAAATTGAAGCACGTAAATATGGGCTTTGCCAAGAAAGTAAAAGGCACAAGGAACTTAAGCAGCGGATATATGATGGTTTAAATGGGGAACAGAGCAGACAGCAAGGAGTTGACAACGTGCAGATTGAGAAACGCATCAATGCCAATATACCCTATCTGAATTGGCGACGCCCCGATGTTTGCGCCACCTTTAAAGCGTTGAATGTAGTTTTTGAGCTTCAACTCTCCACAACCTTCCTTAGCACCATTGTCGACCGGGATATTTTCTATCGACTACATCATTATTTCATTATCTGGGTATTCAATTTTGAAGAGAATGTCAAGTATGTTGATTTGAGTAACCTCATGATGAAAGATATATACTACACCAACAAACGTAACATATTCGTGTTTGACCGCGAAGCACGGGAGGAAAGCGAGAAAAGGAACGAATTGGTATTGAAATGCAATTGGCTCACGCCGGAAAATCAATGGAAATATCCTGTCAACGATAATGGAGAAAGATTGGATGTGTCTGGCAAATTGATAACATTGTCCGACCTTACTTTTGACGAAACATCGGGAAAGGTCTATTACGTAGATGCAGAAGAGGATTATTATAGTGCCCATCCCGAAACCAGGGAGATTGAGAAACGCATTGAGAATGACCGAAAACAACTTCTGGAGCGTTGGATGGCACATGTGAAGCGTAATAACGACGTGCCTGATGAACAAGAGATGATGGAACTTGTCGACCAAATGGTAGCGAAAGCCGAGCGTGCTGTCATTTATAAAGTGGATAACAGAATGGGGCTAATGTATGGCTCCAGACATCTTACGGCTCCGCAATATTCATCCATTGAAGCGCAGGGTGACTATTTCTTGGCAAGGTACAACCGAAAAACCGCTTTATACGATCAGTATGGCAGACAAATCCTTCCTTGCGAATATCTGAATATCTATCAAAGAGAAAACGGATTGATTTTTGCCGAATCAACTTCAACATGGTTTCTGTTGTTTGATGATAAGATTGAAAAACTATGCGATCGAAAGCCTCATGACAAAATCACCATCCAGCACGAGGAGGCTCGCCTGGAAATCACGATTGAACACCCAAATAATGGAAGCGAAACAGGCTATGTACTAACCGATGGAATAAACACCATACCGTTTATCTATCAGAGTATCATAAATTGTAAGGATGGTGAACACTTCATTGTTTGTCGCAATAGTTTGTATGGCATCTATTCCAAAGATTTGAGATTGATTATCCCCATAGACTGTAAATCCATCACCCCCATAACAAACAGCCAAAAGTGTGTTGGAGTGAGACAAGATAATGCAATATGCCTGATCGATTTGGTTGATGCAGCACAGCAGGCTCTTCCTTATGAGCGGCTACGCCTTGATGACGGCAATCTTATTGTCAGTCAACAGGGCAAAGAAGGAGTCATAGACGCGAATAACAAAGTAATAGTGCCCATAGCATATCAACAGTGCACTGCGGTTGCCAACAAGTATCTTAAAGTAAAGACAATCCGTGACAACGCAACAGCAGATTACGGATTGTATGATTACCACGGCAAGCAGATTTTGCAAAGCCGGTTCAGTTGGATTGATTATATAGGAGACGACCTGTTTATTCTTAAAAACGAGAATGGAAAATCCGCATTATACAATGCGGCTTGTGATAGATATGTATTTGGCGAGAAATGGTTTGATGGCATCAAAGCATATAATAACCACACGCTTTTCCGGTTATATGAAAATAATAAATATGCCCTTGCCAATCTTGATGGTATCATATTGACACCATTCAAATATGATTCTATGTATTTTTCATATAATGGCAGCATCAAAGTCAATGTAGGAGAATTTGTAGGAACATTAAGCCATAATGGACAGGAAATCTATGATGATGAAATTACACTGCGCGATGGATATATTGCAACATCCTTCTTCGGTAAATGGAATGTGATGCATGATGGTAAGGAATGTCTGCCACGCATATACAACGCCATTAAGTCACTTGCCGACGATTGGGTAGAAGTCAGTCAAAACGGACTATGGGGAATCAGCAATCTGAATGGAGAATCCGTATTACCGATAGAATATACTTCTATCATACTTTATGAAGAGCAAGGCTATATTGTTGTAAGCAAAAAAAAGGATTCCTTTCCCTTTCAAAATATTTACGGCATTCTAAATATGAATTTGGAAACTGTTCTGCCAATCGCTTGTACAGACCCTATTAAGCCCATTTCAAAAGAGTATGCGTTGGTAGGCAGCTCAACTTTTGGCATCTTGGCAATCTCTTCCAACCAGATGATTATTCCTACGTTCTATTCTGAAATCAAGTTACTTACAAACAAATTATTTGTTGTTACAAAAAAAGAAAACAGATATTGGAGTAATCCCTTGGTTAGATATGGATTATATGATAAAGCCGGGAAAAGGCTGTTACCTTGCGAATATGATGAATTTAAGCCTCTCACGGACAATCTTTTGAAACTGCGCACAGGCTCCCAATATTTGATATTCCGTACTTCAGACCAACAGACATTGAAACAATCCTACAGTTTCATCGGGCAGCCTGACAAAGAAGGAAACATCATAGTACAGGGAAATGACACAGTAGGCTATATTAACAGTGCCGGCGAGCCCATCTACACAGACACAGAAACGTTTGAAGATGGAAGCGTAAAAATATGCTTCTTGGGCGAATATGGTTTGAAGTCTTCAGATGGCACCCTTGTTCTTGGCTGCGGGTTTAATGATATTCGCTATTTGAAAAAAGGGGTATATGCTATAAAGTATGGAAACAAATGGGGAGTAAAAAATCAAAAAGGGAAATCATTCTTAGCCTGTAAGTACACTTCCATCGAAGACGTTTCGGACATCTTGTTGAAAGTGCAATCGCAAGGATATTATGGCTATGCTGGCACATACAGCATATACAATATGGCTACCTGCCAGTTGCATAAAGAAACCTACGACACCATCGGTTATCCAGATGAGAAAGGACAGATACCGGTTACCTGCGGTGGAAAAACATTCTACATCGGAGCTGACGGTGCGCCAATATATTACGTGAATGAAACAATCAATAATGCCTGCGCCATTGTTAATCGTCTGGGGAGATATGGTGTCAACAGCGTAGATGGTCTCGTACTGACACCTTGTCAGTACGAGAGAATTTCTCATATAAAGGACAATTTATTTGCCGTTCAAGACACAAGAAAAAAATGGGGAATCATCAGCATTGATGGCGATGTACTGTTACCGAATGAATATGACTCCATATGCATCCTTTCAAATGTACTGTTGAAAGTTGCAAAATACTTAGCCTATAGACCCACATATATCTTATATAACCTTTCCACACGTCATTTATTGGCTGAGATGGAGTATGACCATATCAGTGACATGGACGAAAATGGAGAGATAACGGTGGAACTTGCAAACCGAAAGGGTAAAATTGATGGAAACGGCAACAAGATATACGAGAAGAATGCAGTGGACGATGGGTATGTAATCTACAGATTTTTGGGTCAATATGGAATAGAGTCCAATGGCACAGCCATTACAGCATGCAAGTATGAAAGCATAACTTACTTGGGAAATCACTATTTTATCCTGACAAGCAATAAACTGCATGGATTGTTCTTAGCTAACAAGCAAATCCTGCCCATCAATTATCAGGCGATTATTAGACTGACAAATAACCTGCTAAAAATAAAAGATTCATCAGGATGTCAGTTGTATGACCTGACCCAACGCAAAGTTATCACTCCCTATTACCGGGATATTCAAGCACCTGACAAAAACACAGGTATGCTTGCTGTTTCTACCAAATCCGGCAAAATAGGGGTTGTCAATCAACAAGGAGAGGTGCAGTACACGAGAAAAGCGATAGGAGAAGTCTATTATATCATAGAAGCGTTTGGAGAATTTGGCATTGCAGACATCAATGATGAAATCTTGTGCCCCTGCCAATATAATCAAATCAACTATCTATACGACCACTTGTTTGCTGTCATGTCTATGGGAAATAAATGGGGGCTATATTCAGCAAAGGAATCAAAAGTCTTAACTGGGTTTATCTATGATGAGATATGGGTGGATAAAAAGGATTCAACACTATCCGCAAAACGTGACAATAAAATGGGTAAATTATCAGAGTCAGGGGAGGAAATAATGAATATATTGCCTATAGACTTAGGCAATCACATTTCTGCTGTACAATGCTTCAATCATATAGGCATAAAGAACACAGAAACAAACGAGTGGATATTAGAAATGGGTTACCAGAATATCCAAAAGGTAGGCAACTATATCATAGTATCCAAAGTACACAAATGTATTCTAATGGATATGGAATTCAAAGTGTTAACAGAAGCCGAATATATAAAATATCTCAAAGATTGTCTTTTCTCTCTTATGTCAAAAAATAAATGGGGGCTATATTCAGCAAAAGAACCTAAAGTCTTAACTGAGTTTATCTATGATGAGATATGGGTGGATAAAAAGGATTCAACACTATTGGCCAAACGTGACCATAAAATGGGAAAACTGTCAGAGAAAGGAGAAGAAGTCCACAATATCCTCCCCCTTAATCTGGGAGAAAATGTTTCGGTCATTCAGTGCTTCAATAATGTGGGTATCCTGAATAAAGAAACCAACGAATGGCTTGTGCCAATGAAGTATCAGCAGTTTAAGAAAGCTAGTGCATACATTTTGTTCTGCAAAGACTATCAATGGGGGCTTATGGACATGAAGTTTCATGTGCTGATAGAACCCAAATACAAAATAATGAAAATGTGGAATGCCGATATTTTTGTGGTTGCGGAAACTCAATACAAATCTTATGGATATGACAGTTATCCAAAGACACGATATGGAATCATTTCTGCATCAGGCATAACTTTACTCGCATGCAATTATGTGAAAATTCATATCGTTAATTCTAAATTGGTTTCAACAGTTCAAACAATGAATACACAAGCAACCTATTATACCGTGAATAACGGCACTTTGCAAAGAGTGAAGAGAGAAGACCTTTCACAATATATCGATAAATGTACCTTCAAAGTTAATGAGAAATATGAAGGAGTTATTATCAATAGAAATCCGTACTGTGGAATATTTGTAGAAGTCAAGGGGGAAGGTATAGGATGTATACCTAAAGCCGCATTGCCTAAAAATTATATGCAGAATAAAAATATGAAGAAAGGAATGCCCATAAAGGTAGAAGTTACAAACATAAATGAACTGAATCAAGTGAAATTTAAACTTTTTTCAGTTAGATAATCCGTGCATTTCTGCCAGCGAATGGCAACAAAATAACAAATGACTGCAAAATTAGCAGTTAAGGGTTTATTCGGTTGCAGCAATTCGTTTTAATATACCTCCCAAGTTATAAACACAACAAAACTTGGATGCCTTTTATCGCTATTTTTGTATCTTATTGATAATCAATAAAAAGCTCTCACGCTAATTCCAAATAATATAGAAAAATCATCAAATTAGGAATTTGAAGAATCCTTTAATCTAATCTGATTTTATAAGACAACAGATGGCTTGTTCCCATGAAAGGAACAGCCATCTGTTTCTTGTTTGAAGCAAAATGTCATCGTATCAAAAATGTCAAAATGTCATTGACATTTCAGAATTTGCTGTAATGTCCATGTGTCTCTTTGCGGATGAACTCACGTGCGCCTTCCCGCAAGAACCGTTTGACGGTGGATTCAGACAATCCTATTTTCCTACCGGTGGCAACAGCTTCGGATGTGGTGAAAGATTGAGGCAAGAGGGCAAGCAATTCGGTGTGGCGTAAGTCCAATACGCCTACTTCTATTTCAGGAGCTATGCGGCTTTCCATCGTGCGGAAGTATTCTGTCAACTGGATGGCACGGGCAGCACTCTTCTCGTCAATCTCTTTTATTTCAGCTTCTCCACAGATACCGCGCATAACTTGTATGACAAGACAAAAGCGGATTATGTAAGTCTCCAGTTTGCCACACAAGGCTTTCTCCGTTTCGCTTTCCGAGTCTGAATAGATACGGCTGTTCACCTCGTTTTTCCAGCTTATCAACCTATGCTTCGCTGCCAATGAAAAGAAAAGTTCAACGGAGTTTATTCTTCCCTCTTGTGCAGTAGGCGACTTTATGCCGTCTACCTTGCGGATGATATGCTCCCATTCCTCCAATACCTCTCCCGGCATGGAAGTTTCATTCCAGGAAGGCATTGCTGAAATATGAGGATAGACCTTCAAGAAACGGGAAGAAAATCCATTCAGGGAGCGTTTGCCACCAAATAACGTGGAAAGCATACCGGGTTGTGTCGAGCCGATAATGGAACAATAAGGCTGTGACAGGAAGATATACTCATTGTTCGACTTCCGGGTATATTTGAATGGCGTGCCGCTGAACAGGCTCAGGAAATAACTTTCGTCCGAACCGTTGTAACGGTTGAAGTTGGAAAGCAGGCTGTCTATCTCGTCATTGTAGATGAGCACTCCACGGGGATTATCACGCATTGCAGAAATAAGGGCTTCTATGGTAGAGTTGACCACCACATGGCACTTGCGCTGCGGCATCTCCATCTCTTCCAGCATGGATTGCTGCTTGCGCTGTTTGGCAGTAAGTCGTTCCCATTTGCGATACTGTCTGATTTCTTTTGCATAGACACGGTCGTAGGATTCGTCCAGTCTCAAGAGAGGGGCAATGGCTTGGCGAAGTGGCGGTGTCTTGCCACAACTGGGTGGGCCGACCAACACCATGTAGATGATGGGACGGCTTACCCACCCGGTCATGAATCGTGCCGACCACGTATTGCCCATAGCTGCGGCAAACACGGTCAAGAAAGCAGCGGCGGTGAAATCAACCTGGTAATTCTCGTACCTTTGGAGTGATTCCACGATGTTTCGGATTGAGTTGGGGAATATACCGATAGGGAAAGTAACAGGGTCGTCCATAAACTTAGATGATTTGGTTACGTTTGCCGAGCGCCTTACGCACTTCATATTCTGGATAAAGTACCTTATTGCCTGTCTTGACAGGTTTGAGTATTCCCTTGTTCGCCCAATGCCATAGGGTGGCATCGCATACACCGAACAACTCTTTTACCTCCGTCTTGGAAAGCATCCGTTCCTTACGGGCCGCTTCCACCATGGAGCCAAGTTCGTCCTTGGCACGGCGGATAAGTTCATCTGAGAACGCCTTCAAGTCTGCGGCATTCATTTCCACTTTCACGTGGGCTTTACCATCACTGAGGATATTGAATAATTCATCCATAATATCTGGTTACCGTCCGGGTAAGGCCGATTCTGCTGACGGATTGAGGACAGAAACGCCACCGCTCCGACATGGAGTGATGGCGCAAAGTTATATGGTAATCAGCTGAATTAAAAAGGAATAAGAGTTCGTTCAGTTCGCGAATCTGAAAAAGAACTGAACGAATTGAAACGAATCGAATTCAAACATCCGATTATGCATTTATGAGCAAGACTTCTGTCTTTATCGCATCAATGGCAAAGCGATGTTCGGGTTCATCCTTTCCGTATTGTTTTCGGTTAGGCGAGAGGTTTTGCAAATAGCTTACGCTTTTCTGCAATTGCCGTATACCGACTATGGGATGGTTGGGAAACGATGCACGCATCGCATCCACGAACCGGGTCAACGGCATCTTGGAGCTTATTTCCCCGGTTTCAACAAGGGCAATGTACAAATGTGCTGTGCTCATGCCCGTGCATTGGCGGCTTGCCCATTCCCCGATTCTTTTCACCATGCTCTCATCTTGAGATGAAAGCAAAGTCAGGAAAGTATTGTCTGTTGCAATTTGGCTGTTGGATTTGCCGTACCCACGATATTGCAGATAACGCCTTTGGAAGAACTTATCCCAGAACAATTTGAGCAAGGAGGAAATCATACTTCTGTACTTACGCTTATTTTGCGCCACCATCGCCTTGCCCAGTTCATTGACTATCAGCTCCGGCGATTCACCATACTTAATCCATGCGGCCATGGCCATCCTGTCATCTTCATTTCCCTTGAAGTAGTTGGCTGCGAAATCGGACATGGAGAGAATTTCCAAGAGAGTGGAAGCCTCAAAATGTCCGGCAACAACCATCTTTTCTATTTCTTTCCTAAATTCAGGCGAGGATAGAAAGGCCTCCTCACCCAATTTTAAGATGCCGCCAATACCTTGCTCGTTCATCTTGGCTGCAAATTGGGCATATTCTTGTGGATGTGCTTCCATCCATACCTTCACTTCATCTTTGCCCTTCATAGACACTTTATCGTTTTTATTCATAATTAATTGATTTGAATGTTTGAAAAGGACAAAAATAAAGGCATTTTGATGCACAAAAGAAATGCGCAACACTTTTCTGCAAAACAACCTCAATCCGTATCTTAGTATGTGCGAAATATACACATACTATTACCCTTGAAGCATGTCTTTTTAAAACACGTCCATTCTTGTTTGGTTGGTTCTGGCATCAATTTCATCCGCAATCTCATCTGATGAGAGCTTGATGTAGTCCATGAAAGTTTTCTGTGTCTTATGTCCGCTCACGTGCATCATCTGTAAGATGGTGTACTTGTGCGTCAGATACATATTGGTGATACCGCTGCGGCGTGCCGTATGTGTGGTGACACAATTATAACGTGGCATCATCACTTCTCCCTTGCTGTTACGTTCCACTATCATTTTCCCGTCATCTTCCTGCTTCTTTTGCTTCATGGTCAACTTAGTCCGAACCGTCACAGCCAATGAGGGTACTGTTTCAGATAACTTTTTAAGGATTTCCTTAATGTATCGGTTGAGAATGACATCAACCACGGAAGGCAATTTATAACCATATTTCTCACAGATTGCCTGTAAGTTGGGATTCATGATAGGTATTTTCACTTCCGTATGTGTTTTCTGTTGCGTAAGCCGGATGATGGGTGTACCTTTGGCTGTCGTTGTAAAACTGTCAGGAGAGATATTGTTGTAATCACTCACGCGCTGGCATGTGTAACAGCCCACCAGAAAAATGTCACGCACCTGTTCTTGTAATCCGGTCAACGGCATTTCATACAACGCCTGAAGCTCTGCCGAGGTCAGATATATCTCGGCGGCCTTGTCCTTCTCGTCCATTTTCTTTTTTTGAGAAGCATTGGGTGGCACGGTTGTTATCGTGTACGCCATCGGTATAGGCATAGCCGACAAGTGCCCGAAGAGTGACCAGATATTTGTTTTGAGCAGTAATCATATAGCGGTACTTTTCCATGAAAGCGATGAATTTGGTGGCAAACTCACGGTTCACCATCCCCCATGTATATTGATGCTTCTTGTCGAAGTTGTCGTATAACCTCATGAAACTGTACCAAGACTTGACTGTTCCGGCTGAATACCTGTTATTCTTATTCAAACGTTTTCCGGACTTGATGTCTGCGCAGAACTGTGAAAGATAATTCCATATCTTGGCCCTCTCAGCCTCGATGCCTTCCTGAATGAGACGTTCCTGTTCCTGACGGATATGCTCTTCCTCCAATCTCGCCTTCTCTTCCGCCTCTTTTTGTGCCCGTTGGATTTCATATTTTTTCGGATCGGAGATAGCCAATATTTCCGACTTAATATGCTGTTTATCAAATTGTTGTGCGGACATTTCACGTTTCAACATCACTTCTATCCAGCCCAGCTTGTCATGCAACTTGGGATTTTGCTTGCGATGGCGTGCCAAAGAGTCCACATTAGCAACGGCAGCTTTCCATTCAGCCACGCCAACCTGAATACGTGTGGTAAACTGCACGTCAATCTTTCTGTTCGGATCTTGCACCCTTACAAAAAGGGTAGCCTTTTCCTTATTCTCGTCCTTTTTGAGAAAATAAAATCTGGAAAGCGTTTTTGCCATAACTCAATCATTTAATGATGTATAATGTTACGACTGCAAAGATACTATGTTTTTCAAAAGTTACCTATAAAGTTACCTATAAAACTTATATAGAATTAAATCGTGCTATATTTAATAGAATTAAAAGTATTTGATAAACAATACATTAATAGTTAAATCAATAAAATTCGATTGATTAAAATTTAACCTTAATAGTACTGGTGGTACCACTTTGAAAGACAAGATCCTGATTTCCCAATGGAAGTCAGGATCTTTATTATTTTACACCCATGTAAGTATATTTACTCGCATTATTAAAATTAATACCATGAAATAAGTATCCTCAAAAAATATTTATTTCCATATTATCACAAGTGTCCGTTAAAAATTAACAGACACTTATGCTTTGGAAAAGTTAATACATATATGCTGGTAATCTGCGACACAAACCATTTAATCTTGCATAAATTAGGCTTAAAGACACGTTAACAAGGTGACTAAAGTGCTGTAAACATAATAATAAAATAGCGAGAAACTGTAAAAATACCAGCCTCCCGCTACATGAAAAAACATGCATTTATTATTTGAGCCTCTTGTCGGATTCGAACCAACGACCCCGAGATTACAAATCACGTGCTCTGGCCAACTGAGCTAAAGAGGCGGGTGGGCAAGCTACTTACATCGCGCCGCTACAACCAACTACCTTTGCTACGTTCCCGTCCTGGAGGATTCGAAGGGAGCTGGCCGTGTAAGACTTGCCCGTCTTAGCGAGTGCAAAGGTAATAAAAAGTTTATTGAATCAATCACATAAGCCTGTTTTTATACCTTTTTTAACTAAAAAACCACGCCCTACGGATGCCGGTTTGACAATTAGCACTCTGTCTTCCGTCACAAATCACAGAACATCAAGCCTGAACATCATGTCCCGCCGGCGAGGATTAATAGCACAGGACAAGAAAAGCATAAGGGATAAGACCGTCAAAACCAACATGCCTATGCAAAGAAAATCATACGCATCAGACACAATCATGGCATTAATAACAAAAAGCACTAAAGTCAAATACGGTAAAACTGAAAAGTTCAACCAACTCCATAGCTTACTCATCCGTGTCGGACTGATGTAAAAAACATCCTGCCCATCACGGTAGACAAAAGACGCGATTATAACATAATTCAGTTTAACCACTATCCTATCGCCATCCATTGCGTCAAGCTCGCAATAATCTCTTTCCTTTGGGCAAACCACCATTAAATGCCCGTTCTTGAACACCCTTATTCTTGTGAAGATGTTATCTAAACCACGGTTAACAATAATTTTCATGACAGATGAATTTTATAAAAGTCATTATCAACATTCAAATGACAAGGATTAAACTATAAATAAAAAACTATAAAGACTAAATTTATATACCTCCCAGACTAATATTAAACGTAGATGCAAACATAATAAAAAAACACCGGAAAACCAAATATTGTCTCGTTGAATGTAATTTTGCATCTGTTTTAAAAACATTTCACGACCAAAAGCATACAAGAGCCAATCCTACAACGAATTGGCTTGACTTAAAACAACGGAACGCTTCAGCCGGCCGGACACGCGTCTGAGAAACACAAGCTACGGCACGGACTCGCATCAGGCGTTCATTCAGTCTTGCGGTAACTCATAATAGCCCCAATCCATGACAATGCCGCATAAGCAGACATGGCAATGAGCTGTGTCTGCAACTCTGCAACTGAGCTGCCTTTAAGGTACAAGGCGCGCAGTGACTCGATATAATAACGCAGCGGATTGAGCCACGTCAGCGCCTGCGCCCAATGCGGCATGCTCGACACGGGCGTGAGCAAACCGCTCATCAACACGAAGATTATCAGGAAAAAGAACATCAGCAAGGCAGCCTGCTGCATCGTGGAAGAATAGTTGGAAACTATCAATCCGAGACTAGACATAATAAGAAAGAATACGCCCGAAAACAGCACTATCTGCAAAACTCCGCTGCGTGGAACCATTCCGTAAAACAAGTACGCCAGCAACATCGACCACAGTAGCATAAACAGGCCTGCCAGCCAGTAAGGCACGAGTTTTGAAAGTATGAAACCGGCACGGCTGACGGGGGCGACGTTAATTCGCTCGATAGTACCCTTTTCCTTCTCGCCGACTATGCTCATAGCAGGCAGAAATCCGATAAGTAGGGTTAAAAGCATCGCTATTACACCGGGAACCATGAACGCCTTGTAATCAAGACGCTCGTTGAAAAGGAAACGCGGACGCACGTCCACGCCGCCTCCGGCATTCCGGTTTACACCAACACCACGCTCCGAACGCAGCGACGACGAGAAATCAGATATTATACTGAGCATGTAAGCCTGTCCCATCGCTCCCTTGACACCGTTCACCGCATTGACATGCACGTTGACCGCAGCCTCGCCCGAACGTACAAGTTCTGACGAAAAATCGTGTCCAATCTCAAGGATTATGTCGGCTGTGCCAGCCTCCACGCATTCCAACGCACCGCTGTAATCGTCCATGACCGACGTAAGGACGAAACTGGCAGATGCGTCAATACGCTCCACCAACCGCCGCGACAGCTGGCTATGGTCGTTGTCTACAACGCAGAACTTCAGGTTTTTCACCTCCTGGTTGGCAGCAAACGGCACAACCAGAAGAATAACCACCGGCAGTATGATGAAGACTTTGGGCAGAAACGAATTGCGTTTTATCTGCAACAGCTCCTTTTCTATCAGGTATCTTAATGCCATAACCTTCTATTTTCTTAATCAAACCCTCTTAAATCCTTAACTTGAACTTCCTTAACGACACAACGAGCAGCACCAATTCCATGACGCACATCACCCACACGTCCTTCAGAATGAAACGCGCCTCGACGCCTTGTATCATCAAACGGCGCGCCGCGTCGATATACCAACGCGCAGGCACAATGGCAGAAACATACTGAAGCACTTCGGGCATGCTCTCAAGCGGGAAAGCAAGTCCTGACAGATAAACCGTAGGAATGATGAACAACAGCGACAGTACCATTGCCGCAAGCTGCGTGCGCACAAGGTTTGATATGAACAACCCGAGCGTAAGCGCCACGAGGACGTAAAGCAGCGTGACGCCGAGAAAGCACAACAAGCTGCCGGCCATGGGCACACCGAGCACAAAGCGGGACAGCAGCAGCACCATTGCCACATTCAACATGGAAATGACAAAGTAAGGAACAAGTTTCGCCATGATTATGCACGACGGCGAGAGGGGCGACACAAGAAGCACCTCCATGGTGCCCGTCTCCTTCTCGCGCACTATCGAAATGCTGCTCATCATTACGCAGACAAGCATCAGAATCATGCCAATAACGCCCGGCACAAAGTTGTATTCGCTCTTTTGCTGCGGATTATAGAGCAGGCGTGTCACCGGAACTACCGCCGCACCGGCATCGTCAATGCCGCAGCCAGCCACCTCGCTGCGCATCGAAGCTATAACCTGGCTTACGTATTGCAGGCGCATCGTGGCCTGGTTAGGCTCCGTTCCGTCCACGAGAACCTGCACTTCCGCCCTGCCCTCGTGCAATATCCTGTCGGCAAAGTCATTGCCGAACACGACAACCACGTCGGCATCGCCCCTGCGGAGCATCTCGCCGGCACTGCCAGCGGAAGCAGGAACGCCGACAAGACCCGTATAAGCATTTGACGCCAGGCGGCTGCATATCTTCGACGTCAGCACGTCGTGCGAATTGTCTAACACGGCTACACGCACCCTGCCGACCTCGGTCGAAACTGCATAGCCGAACAGCAGCAACAGCACGACGGGCGAACCGAGCAGCACCATCATGCTGCGCACGTCGCGGAAGATGTGCATGAACTCCTTATGAACGAACGAAACAAAACCGTTCCATCCGCCCGCCTTGCGCCCCGCGGCACAGGCCGTTACGCCGCCGGAGCATCCACCAGCCGGACAAGTCCGGCGGCTGTTGTTATAGTCTGTCATCGCCATGTCGTTTGCGTGCTATTTCCGTTTTACCTTTAAAAAATCAAAATCACTTATTCCCTGCCGTAACCGCTCCGCCACAGCCTACCGCCTTGAAGAACACTTCGTTCATGTTCTCCGCCGCATACCTGCTCTTCAGGGCTGCAGGTGTGTCCAATGCGGCTATCTTGCCGTCGACCATTATCGACACCCGGTCGCAATATTCGGCCTCGTCCATATAGTGCGTTGTCACAAACACCGTCATGCCACGGCCGGCGGCCTGGTATATCTGTTCCCAAAACCTGCGGCGAGTCACAGGGTCAACGCCTCCGGTAGGCTCGTCGAGAAAAACGATCTCCGGCTCGTGGAACACGGCAAGGGCGAAGGCCAGCTTCTGTTTCCAGCCGAGCGGCAGTCCGCCCAACAGCAAGTCGCGCTTGCATTCAAGTCCGAGTTCGCGCAACACCGTTTCGGTCTTGTCCTTTATACCGTGCCTGTCCATGCCGTATATTCCGCCGAAAAGGCGCATGTTCTCTACTATCGTGAGGTCGTCGTATAGCGAGAACTTCTGGCTCATGTAGCCTATGCGGCGCTTCACCTGCTCGGGCTGCGTGCCCACGTCGCACCCTGCCACGACAGCCCGTCCTGCCGAAGGCTTGCTCAGACCGCACAACATGCGCATGGCCGTCGTCTTGCCGGCACCGTTGGCGCCGAGGAAGCCGAATATCTCGCCCTTGCGCACATTAAACGAAATGTGGTCGACAGCCACAAAACCGCCAAACGTTTTTGTCAGTTCCTCCGCCGTTATAACGTTTACGTTTTCCATATCCACACACACTGGCATGCCAGTAACATATTAAACATACGCACGTATCAAAATTCCAAGTTTGCAAAAGACGGCCTTCCACGTCGCAAAAGGTTATCTCTTAGCCCCTCAAAGGTTACCTTTTACACGCCGATTGGCGGCATTTTGCGCGGTCATTGATATTACGCTGATTTCCAACAAGTTAGTATTATATCAAAAATTCATGTTCGGCTTTCTGCTCCAACGTCTTTTCCCATCAGCGACATGAAACAATCCTCGACCGAAGGACTCGTTTCACTTATCTCAACCTGTCCCAGTCCGAGTCTTAGCAGACACTCGTCCAACCCGGCAACAGTGGCTCCTGGCGAGAGCGTAACATGGAACGAATCGCCAAAGGAGAACGATGTGGCAACAGCCCTGCATTCCTTCAGCGCGACGGCAAGCCGCCGCATGTCGGCGCACCTCACGGCATACAGCCTGCCCACGTAAGCCCGCCGTATGCCGTCGGGCGTGTCGGTGCGCAACAAGCTGCCGTCCTGTACCAACGAGATGCGGTCGCACCACGACGCTTCGTCCATGTAAGGAGTCGACGCTATGATGGTTATCCCGTAGTCGTGCCTCAACCTTTGCAGCATTGACCAGAACTCCTTGCGCGACACGGGGTCGACGCCCGTGGTCGGTTCGTCGAGCAGCAATACGCGCGGGGCATGTATCAAGGCACAGCACAAGGCCAGTTTCTGTTTCATTCCGCCTGACAGCTTACCGGCACGCCTTGTCCTGAACGGCTCGAGCTGGCTGTAAATGCCCTTCACCATGTCGTAGTTGCGGCTTAGCGACGTATTGAACACCGAGGCGAAGAACTCAAGGTTTTCCTCTACCGAGAGGTCCTGGTAGAGCGAGAAGCGCCCCGGCATGTAGCCAATCAGCCGCCTTATGTCGCGCATGCCCGTCCTTACGTCGTAGCCGTCAACCATGGCCGTGCCGCCGTCGGGCAGCAGCAGGGTGGCAAGTATGCGGAACAGCGTCGTCTTGCCGGCACCGTCGGGACCAATTATCCCGTACACCTCACCCTCGCCAACGCCGAACGTCACCCCGTCGAGGGCTTTCACACGGCCGTAGGATTTACGCAAACCGTCAACTGAGACAATATCCATAACTTCAAAACTTTACGTCGCCGTACATTCCTATCTTAACCAGTCCGTCGGTATTCCTGACCGATATTTTTACCGCGTAAACGAGGTTTGCCCTCTCGTCGCGTGTCTGTATGGTCTTAGGCGTAAACTCCGCCTTGTCGGCTATCCACGTAACAACGCCCTTATACTCGCGCCTGCCGTCCTCGCCCATGTCCGCATACACCTTCACTTCCTGCCCTATCTTCAGTTTCGTGAACTGTGGAGCGGTTACGTATGCGCGCAGCCGCATGTCGCTGACGTCGGCTATCTTGAACAGGGGCTTGCCCGGCGTGGCGTACTCGCCGGCTTCGGCGTACTTGTCGAGTACTGTTCCGCTTATAGGCGACTTCACATGGCACTTCTCCAGATTGTCCAACACCTGGCGCCGCTGTATCTCGGTTGCGTCCATCTGTCTGTTCAGGCTGGCCGTACTATTGTCGAGCTGCGACATCTGCGCCTCCAGCTGCCTGCGCAACACCCTTACGCTGCTCTCTGCGTCGTCGAGCATCTTGCGGTTGGCGGCGTTGTCGCTGACAAGCATCTCGTATCTTCTGCGCTCCTGCTCGGCCTTTGCCAACTGCTGCCGGGTAACAGCTATCTGTTTCCTTACATCGGGCCGCTGGCTTGCGTATGCGTCTTTTGTCGCCCCGAGCTGCATCGCACGCAGTTGCAGCTGCACCGTGTCAATCAGTCCCACCTGCTGGTTTGCCGTCAGACGGTCGCCCTCGTCTATGTCGAAATTCATCAGCCTGCCCGTCTGTTCCGCCGAAACTATAACTTCTGTTGCCTCGAACATTCCCGTTGCGTCATAGTCCTTATCGTCTGAAGAACAGGCCACAAGCGCAAGGACGGCCGCCGTTAATATCACATTTCTCATCGTTCAGAAATTATTAAGATGTTTTACTTTATATATTTCCCTTATCAGCTGCACTTCGTGAATGCGCTTTCCGAGGCGCGCCTCGCTAACGGCATTGATGTCGCGGAGCATTTCGTTCACCGTCTCCGTGCCGTTGGCAACACGCTGCACGGCCTTATCGCGTATGCGTTCACGCAGCATTATTATCTCATCGTCTTGCCCTATCTGTTTCCTAAGGCTGCTTATCTCACCGTCCTGCAGCTCCGTCTGCAGGCGTGTGTTGAACAGGAAGGCTTCGCGCTCCGACTCTATGTCCTGGCGTTCAACCTCAATCTTGCGCTTGTCGTTGCTCCGTGTGTACAGGCTTCCGAAGTTCCAGGTCAGCGTCGCGCCTATTTTATAATATGCGTCAAACTCATTTTTCAGCATGTTAAGCGTGGGATTGCCGTATCCGCCGCGTACATACACGCCCAAACGGGGGCGCAGACAGGTGTCAAGTGTCTTCAGACGGACGTCGAGCAGACGGTTCATGGCCGCGTACAAGTCAAGTTCGGGACGGCGGTTGCCGTCAGGCAGCATGGCTGGCGGCACTGGTTTAACCAATGTATCGCTCTCAACGAAGTTCTTACCGGTGAACGTTTCAAGCATGCGCATGTAAGTTTCCCGACGTGTCTTCAGGTCGGTCTCCTTCTGGCATGCCTTAACCTGCTCGACCATCACGGCGTCCACGTCGGTCTGGTTTGCCACTCCGCCCTTCACCATAGCCTCAACCGAGGCAAGTGCGAGCGACAAGTCGTCCTTCAGCACGTTTACTTGCCTGATTTGTTCGTCAAGCACCAACACACCGAAGAACAACTGGTCGACACGTTCGTTGACGCCGTACATGGCCACGCTGACCTGTTCGCGCTCCACGTCGCCCTGTGCATTGGCAATGCGTTTGGCTGCTGCCGTCTGACCTCCGTCATACACCTGCTGGGTGACCGTCAAACTTACGTCGTACTGGTCTTTGGACAATGCAGGAATGTCAACGCCCGGTATTTCGACGGGAAGACTCGTAACGTCGCTCTGGTAAGAAGCCCCTGCGCTCAAACCGACCTGAGGCAGCCACGCCTTCATGGCGTTTTCGACCGTGAACTGACGGCTTTGCTCCACCAGGTCGTAACGCCTTATCAAGGGATAGTTGGCCCTTGCCCACTCCTTGCACTGCTCCAGCGTTACCTGTGCAAAACCGTCAACGGCGCAGGCAAGTGCCAACAGGCAGAATAAACATCGTTTCATATAATCGCAAATGTTTTTGTTTCACATTGCAAAGATAATGGAATAATACGACAATCGCATTATCTTATGCTGGCGCAGAATGTTCTTTTTGTACTGTAATGAGCTCCCAATAATGGGTTTAGGCCGTTTTTTATTGTCTATATTTATTATTTTCGTACTTTTGCCACACATTAATCAAACGACAACGGCATGAACAACAAATACCCCGAACGCTTGTCTTTCCATGAAATACGTGGGATGCTGGGCGGAATAAGTTCAGACATTCCCCCTTTAAAGATAATCGACAAGGACATTGCAATGCTCAGAACTGGGCACAGGCTGTTCAAATCGTTCCTGCAAACGAATACCCCGTACATAATGGAAGAAAGCAGGCTGGGCTTCATCAGAAGCGGAAAAATAAGAATGACGGTAAACCTTATCGAACACGAATGCAGCCAAGGGACATTTGCTTTCATTGGAATGGGAAGCATCCTGCAGATAGACGAGTTGTCAGACGATTTCGACTTGTCAGGCATAATGCTTAGCAACGAGCGGCTGAAGGCATCGCTCGGCAGCTCGATGCCTGCCTGGTGCAGCAACAATACGTCTTATTTCACAATAAGGCCGCAGGCTGAAGAAGCCGAAACCGTAAAGTTACTGTTTGACAGCGTATGGAATCTGATTAACAAGGAGACTTTCCCTGACGAGACACTTAACGGTCTTGTGTATGCCTTGATACATTATTATAACTACCTGAAAGGTATGGAAAACGAAACAAGCCGTCACGAAAAAATACGCAACAAGGAACTGTTCGACACCTTCATACGCCTTGTCAACTCATACGGCAAGCACGAACGGAAACTGTCCTTCTATGCCGACAAGATGTGCATAACACCGCGTTACCTCGGAATATCGGTAAAACAGGCCAGCGGAATAACGGCAAAGGAATGGATAGACCGTGCCGTGCTGACTCACGCCAAGGTCATGTTGAAATACAGCAGCAAGATGGTTGCGGAGATAGCTTACGAACTTAACTTCCCAAACGTCAGTTTTTTCTGCAAATACTTCAAGCTCGCAACGGGACTAACCCCACAGGAATACAGGATAAAATAAAAGAACGGCGGTGGTGAATGCTTGCTTCACCACCGCCGTTTTATCATTCTTCCATTTCCCCGTCAAGCCTTGTGTCTTTGCTGATGCTGACTCCACCGGTTCCGGAAATTGTTATCAGAAGCGGCACGTACTCGTCACTTAGCACGTCAGGGGCGCCGACACTGGCGGCCAACACAATGTTATCACCTTCAACCCCGTCGATTACGATACCGAGCAAGGCATTCTTCTTGATGTATTCGTCGCCTACCTGCGACGCAAAATCGTCTTTAGTGAAAGTGCGGTTGAAGAACTGCGTTCCGTCAGGTCGTGTCACGCTGACTTCAATCTTATTGTCATAATACTTGCCTCCGCCTTCATCCGAGATGACGGGCAACGATGTATCGGCACGCCTGCTAATGCCTATGCCGTATTGTGCGCCCAGCCATTCAACCGTCTCATGGTGGTTGTAATCCTGCATCCTGACGGGTGAAGCCGGTGCCTTGACAACAGGTTTCTTGGCTATAATGTCCTTACTTTGTTTCTTGTCGCCGCAAGCCGCGAGCGATAATGCCACGGCCGAGGCTATTAACAACTTGGGTATGATTCTCATTTCCTGTTTTCTTGTATTACGGCGCAAAGGTAATGTATTTTTCCGAGTAACCGAAACAAATGATTTCAAAGATGCAAGCATTATTGAAAAACATGCTCCATATTGACGCCCTATTGGTTTATTTTTACTAACTTTGTCTTCGAATATGAAGAAAACGGCAGTATATTTATTATTATTCGTACTCCTGCTGGCATCATGCACGGGCGGGAATAAAGCTGAAAACAGTAACGGACCGACCGACTCGGTGCCCGTTATGGTAATGCACATAAGGAAATGTTCCAAGCTGTACACGGCCGAATACAAGGTTCGCAAGATAGTCACCCACGACGACAAGGTGGAGTTGAACGGCTCGTTTTTACAACAGAAGTTCAACATTTCCGTACCGATGTCGTCGCGTAAGATAGCCATCCCCATCGACGCTAAACTGAAAGCATACGTCGACTTCAGCGGATTCTCGGAAAAAAACATAAGAACCGACGGCGACAAGGTTGAAATAATATTGCCCGACCCCAAGGTCGAACTGACGTCGACACGCATCGGGCACAGCGAAGTGAAGAGCCACGTGTCGCTGTTCCGCTCGAACTTCACCGATGCTGAAATGGCCGAATACGAGCGGCAGGGACGCGAAACGATAATCAAAAGCATACCCAAGCTGGGCATTATAGACATGGCACGGGCGGGAGCCACTCATGCCCTAGTGCCCATACTGACACGTTTGGGATACAAGGAAGAGAACATCACGATAACATTCCGCAAGGACTTCACCACGGAGGACTTGCCGCTGCTACTCGAAAACAACACGATTGAAAATGGAAGACAATAACAAATACAGCCGGAAACGACGCTCTTTCTGGTCAGGCATACCCGGAAAGATGGCTAAGGCAAAGCTATACTTCATACTGGCACTGCTGCTCTTGGCCTTAATCGCGGCGGCATATATCGTCAGGTCGTGCAAGGACAACAGCCTGACCGTAAAAGTAAACGACAAGATAAACATCACGCCAACACAGGTAATGGCCATCAAGGAGATAGGCGAATGGGAGTTCCTGTCAATCGAAGACGAGGAAATGGTGGACACGGTGAGGAAAAACCTGTTCAAGGACGACGAACTGATACGCATCTACACGGGCACGCTGCGCCTCGGCATAGACCTTTCAGAGGCCGGCGACGACTGGATAAAGATGCACGGCGATACGCTACGTGTGACCCTGCCAAAGGTAAAGCTGCTTGACGAGGACTTCATAGACGAGGCCAAGACGCAGTCTTTCTTTGAATCGGGCACATGGAACGACAAGGCGCGCGACGACATGTACCACCGGGCAAAGGCCAAGATGAAAGAGCGCTGCCTGACGAAAGAAAACATTGCAAGCGCTGAAGACAACGCCCTGAAGCAGTTTTTCCAGATGTTCAAAGCAATGGGGTTCGAGCATGTTGAAGTGAGATTCGGACGCTGATACAGTCAACTCAACCCACAAATACGAAGAGCCAAAGCCGCTGCATACACACATGCACGGCTTTGGCTCTTCGCCTTTATTTATCAATTGAAAAGGCAGAACACGCCGGCTCCTACGAACAGAAGGCCCACGATGGTGTTAATCCAACGCTGCACGGCGTGCATCCTGTTCCTTACAACCGACGTTCCGCTTACTCCGTAGGCAACGGCCCATGCCAGCACCACGGCAGGCAGCGACGTGGCTACCGAAAACACAACGGGCAGGAAATAGCCTCCGGACGAACGGGCGGACAACGGCATCAACATGCCGAAATAGACAATGGCGCTCTCGGGACAAAACGACAGGGCGAGCAATACGCCCAGCAAGAGGCTGCCCCATACCCCGCGGAACTTGCGTCCATGCACAGGCACGTCGGGACAGTGTTCGTGCTTATGGATGAAACGGCCGAACAGGAAGTAGCACCCGACAATTATAAGGACGGGGGCAAGCAGTCTTTCGCCCCACTGCCCGAACCAACGGCCAACAGCCTCAGTGCCTCCGCTGCCGCGGAACACGGCAATCAGCACTACGCCCAACACCGAATAGGCCAACACACGCCCTGCCGTATATACCAATCCGCTAACGAGTACACGGTGGCGGTCGTGCATGTCACGCGCCAGATAGCCCATGGCAGCCACGTTGGCGGCGAGCGGACACGGATGCAAGGCTACTATGAGCCCTAATAAGAAAGCCGTAAGTACGGGGAAACTGCTATTATCAATAATACTCTGAACAAACTCCATTTTACCTTAATTATCGTAAATGCAAAGATATCAATTTTGCATGAGAATGTCAACACGAGCCTTTCCTTTTAAGAAAACTTTACATTTCAAACAAGCCTTGCCAACAAGAAAGCGCAAGCCCTGCCGCGCATCTGTAACACATTGATAATCAACCAGATTGCAAAAGGTCACCTTTTGCGATGCAAAAGACCGTGTTTTGCAGTGTAAAAGGTAACCTTCCGCAAGGCAAAACACGGCATGCTGTAAGGCAACAGGCAATATATAGAAAACCCGGACGGCACAATCACTGTTAAATAAAGGTGAAAAAAATTTGGCTCGTATCGATAAAACGATTAAATTTGCATCCAATATTGAAACCGCAGTGATGATTACTGACAACTTAACGCAGAATCTTTTACGGACAATAGAGAAGTTGTCTAAAAACGAGCCGTCAAGCAAGCTGACAAAGCATGATTACGACGTCAATCCCGTTTCCTCAGGCAAGGCGCTTGAAGATAACAACGTATTGCCCTGCCACGTTCTATTCACCGTTCATAATGTTAAGCCAGCAGTAAACACAACAGCCAGCCAAAACCTTACAGCAACTAATACAACACGCATGCACGGACAGCCCTGCGGCAGCAGGAGAATACGGGCATACGGTAAGAATGATGCGTGCGTAAATGCAGGCAATGCGTAAAGACACTATATTCTCAAAAACCGCATAACATAAAAAACATATAACCACATAACATTTAATGGAACAAGAATTTGAACTCATCGCCAAAACATTCATGGGTCTGGAGCCCGTCTTGGCAAAGGAGCTTACGCAACTGGGTACTAACAATGTACAGATAGGACGACGCATGGTGTCGTTCACGGGCAACAAGGAAATGATGTACCGTGCCAACTTCAGCCTGCACACCGCCATTAGGGTGATAAAGCCGATTAAACACTTCAAGGCACAGTCGGCCGACGACGTATACGAGGAAGTTAAGAAAATAGACTGGAGCCAGTATCTCGACTTGAAAAAGAGTTTCGCTGTTGACTCGGTGGTATTCTCCGAAGAGTTCCGCCACTCCAAGTTCGTGTCGTACAAGGTCAAGGACGCCATTGTAGACCAGTTCCGCGAGAAGACGGGACAGCGCCCCAACATATCTGTGGCCAATCCTGACATCCGCCTCAACATGCACATAGCTGAAGACCGCTGCACGCTGTCGCTCGACTCGAGCGGCGAAAGCCTGCACCGCCGCGGATACAGGCAGGAGTCGGTAGAAGCTCCACTCAACGAAGTGCTGGCGGCAGGAATGATTCTGATGACCGGATGGAACGGCGAGACCGACTTCATCGACCCGATGTGCGGCTCGGGCACGCTGCTTATCGAAGCAGCCCTCATAGCCCGCAACATGGCCCCGGGAGTGTTCCGCAAGGAATACGCCTTCGAGAAATGGCCCGACTTCGACGCCGAGCTCTTCGACCGCATCTACAACGACGACTCGCAGGAGCGCGAATTCACACACCACATATACGGCTACGACATCGACATGGCTTCAGTACAGAAGGCACGCCTCAACGTGCGCGCCGCCGGACTGACCAAAGACATTACGATAGAACAGGCCGACTTCAAGGACTTCAAGCAGCCTGCTGAAAAGTCGATAATGGTGACCAACCCGCCCTACGGCGAACGTATATCCACCCCGGACCTGCTTGACACGTACCGCATGATAGGCGAAACGCTCAAGCACAAGTTCAAGGGTAACGATGCATGGGTGCTCAGCTACCGCGAAGAATGCTTCGACCAGATAGGCCTGAAACCGTCAATCAAGATACCGGTGTACAATGGTTCGCTCGAATGCGAGTTCCGCAAATACCAGATGTTTGAAGGAAAGCTCAGCGACTTCCGCGGAGCCGGCAACATACTGAAGACCGAAGAGGAGAAGCGCAGCATGGCGGAGAAGCACCGCTTCAAGCAGAACCGTGAATTCAAGAAACGCCTCGAGGAGGAGGAAGACAACGAGGAAGGCGACATTCGCACGTTCAAATTCCACCGCATAGACTTCAAGGAGCGTGGCGACAACAACCGCGAACGCCGCCGCGGAGGGCGCAACTATGAAGACCGGGGCGACCATTACGAACGGCGCGGCGACCGTGGCGACCGCCGCGGAGGACGCGACACACGAGGCAACAGGGACAAACGTGACTTCAGCAAAAAAGGAAAACGATATGACGACTAACCATAAAAACGCTATAAAGCGCAATGCACGGATGATATTCACGGCATTGTTCACCATATTCGCCATGACTACGGTTAACGCGCAACTAAAGGAGTTCACACTCGAAGACCTTAACTTCGGTGGCACGAACTACCAGAACATGACGCCAAAAAACAAGACTTTGGCGTGGTGGGGCGACCAACTCGTACACCTCGACGTGGAGGAATGCTACATAGTCGACAAGAATACGGGAAAAGAAAAGCTCCTCTTCACACTCGACGACATAAACAAATGGGCTGGAACGTCGGCAGACAGCAGTAAGATTTACCACTTGTTGTACGCCTCATTCCCCTACCCCGACGAACCTTTGGTTCTGATAAACAGGAAAAACGAACGCCTGCTCGTCAACTTCAAGACCAAGAAAACCATCTGGAAGCAAAGCACTGAAGGCGAAACACACGAGGAATGGTGCCCGGTTTCACGCGCCGTTGCCTTCGTCAAGGACGACAACCTTTATGTGACCGACGCTGAAGGCGTAACCCGCCAGGTAACCACAGACGGCAGCCACGACATAGTCTACGGCCAATCAGTTCACCGCGACGAGTTCGGAATATATAAAGGCACATTCTGGAGTCCCGACGGACAGAAGCTGGCCTTCTACCGTATGGACCAAAGCATGGTGCCCGACTATCCCCTGGTCGACGTCGACACACGCATAGCCACCCTGCTGCCGACCAAATATCCTATGGCAGGCGAAACCAGCCACAAGGTCACTGTCGGCGTTTACGACCTGAAAACCGGCAAGACCGTATACCTGAAAGCAGGCGACCCGACCGACCGATACTTCACCAACGTTGCATGGAACCCCGACAGCAAGACGGTCTACATGATAGAGCTGAACCGCGACCAGACCGACATGGAACTGGTAAGCTACAATGCAGGGACAGGCGACAAGACGGCAACGTTGTACAAGGAGCACCATGACAAGTACGTGCATCCCGTCACACCGATAACATTCCTGCCCTGGGACAACGGCAAATTCATACTGCAAAGCGAGAAAGACGGCTACAACCACCTTTACCTTTTCAATACGAAAGGCGAGCAGCTGAAGCAGATTACGAGCGGCAAATGGATTGTGCTCGAGCTTGTCGGCTTCAACGCCAAGGCCAGGACGGCCATCATCGTTTCTACGGAATGCAGTCCGATACAGAACAACATCTACTCCGTTAACATCGAGACAGGCAAGCGCACACTGCTCGACAACGGACGCGGCGTGCATGCAGCGGCTTTCGGCGACGGCATACACCGTACAAGCATGTTATCAGCGTCGGGCAAATACGCATTCGACAAGTATTCGGAGCCTAAAGTTCCGCGCAACATAGACATAATAGACACGGAGAGCGCAAAGGCAAAGAACTATTTCATCTCGCCCGACCCGTGGAAAGGCTACAACGTGCCAGAATACTCATGCGGCACAATCAAGGCTGCCGACGGCGTAACCGACCTTTACTACCGTATGGTGAAACCCGTAAACTTCGACCCGTCGAAGAAATATCCGACAGTGGTTTACGTCTACGGAGGTCCCGGAATACGCAACGTCGAGGCACGCTGGAACTATGCAAGCCGCAGCTGGGAGACGTACATGGCACAGAAAGGATACCTGCTCTTCATACTTGACAACCGCGGTTCGTCCGACCGGGGACGCGACTTCGAGCAGGCAACGTTCCGCAGACTCGGCGTCGAGGAGATGAAAGACCAGATGAAAGGCGTTGAATATCTTAAGTCGCTGGCCTACGTAGACACGACGCGCATGGGCGTACACGGTTGGAGTTTCGGCGGCTTTATGACCACGTCGCTTATGACAACCTACCCTGACGTATTCAAAGTTGGTGTCGCCGGAGGTCCCGTCATCGACTGGAAATGGTACGAGGTGATGTACGGCGAACGCTATATGGACACGCCGCAGGCCAATCCGGAAGGCTACGCGGAGACCAGCCTCATCAACAAGGCGAAGAACCTGAAGGGTAAACTTCAGATCATAATAGGCACAGACGACCCCACGGTGGTTCCGCAACACGCGTTGTCGTTCATCAAGAAATGCAACGAAGTTGGCACACAACCCGACTTCTACGTTTATCCTGGCGAAGGACACAACATGATGGGGCACCAGAGCGTACACCTGCACGAGAGGATTACACAATATTTTGAGGACTATTTGAAATAACAAAGTTATGAAAATACTATTATTAGGAAGCGGCGGGCGCGAACATGCACTTGCCTGGAAGATAGCTCAAAGCAAGAAGACTGAAAAACTATACATCGCCCCGGGCAACGCCGGAACGGCAAGCGTAGGCGAGAACGTGGATATAAAGGCCGACGACTTCGACAAACTGAAGGACTTTGTCGTGGCAAACGGTGTCGACATGGTTGTAGTGGGACCTGAAGATCCGTTGGTGAAAGGCATCTACGATGAATTCAAGAGCGACGTACGCACGGCTGCCATACCTGTAATAGGCCCGTCTAAACTGGGCGCACAGCTTGAAGGCTCGAAGGATTTCGCCAAAGGTTTCATGCAGCGCCACAACATACCGACGGCTAAATACAAGACGTTCAACGGCAACACACTTGAAGAAGGACTGCGTTTCCTCGAAACACTGCAGCCCCCTTACGTGCTGAAGGCTGACGGTCTCTGCGCAGGCAAGGGAGTGCTGATATTGCCGACGCTCGACGAGGCAAAGAAAGAACTGCGCGAAATGCTTGGCGGAATGTTCGGCAACGCTTCCGCAAATGTTGTCATCGAAGAATTCCTCAGCGGCATAGAATGCTCCGTATTCGTGCTAACAGATGGCAAGAACTACAAGATTCTGCCCGAAGCAAAGGACTACAAGCGCATAGGCGAACACGACACAGGACTCAATACCGGCGGAATGGGCAGCGTAACGCCAGTACCGTTTGCAACGAAAGAATGGATGAAGAAGGTTGAAGACCGCATAATCCGCCCCACGGTGGAAGGACTTGCCGAGGAAAATCTCGACTACAAGGGTTTCATCTTCTTCGGACTCATCAACGTAAACGGCGATCCGATGGTGATAGAGTACAACTGCCGCATGGGCGACCCGGAAACGGAAAGCGTAATGCTGCGCCTGAAGAGCGACATTGTTGACTTGTTTGAAGGTGTAGCAAACGGAGACCTCGACCGTCGTGAAATAGAGTTTGACGAACGTGCTGCCGTTTGTGTGATGCTCGTCAGCGGCGGATATCCCGAGAAATATGCCAAGGGCTACCCCATTACCGGCATCAACGACGTTGACGGAAGCATCGTGTTCCACTCAGGTACGGCATTGAAGGACGGCCAGGTGGTAACAGCCGGTGGCCGCGTCATCGCCGTAAGCTCGTACGGTAAGGACAAGGACGAGGCCCTCGCCAAGTCGTTCGCAGAAGCACAGAAGATACATTTCACTGACAAGTACTTCCGCAGCGACATAGGAAAAGACCTGTAAACAAGTTCTGACAATCCATAATGAATAATCCATGACAGGCCGCGACGCACTATAAGCCGGCGCACATACTGTCATGAATTATTCATTATGAGTTATAATAATTACCAACAATAGTGAAGCGATTACAAAACAAGATAGCCGAAAGCCGCTTCGCCCTGCCTGTCGTTGCCGTATATACTGCGGCAATGTGGCTGGCCGGTGGCATAATAGCCCGACAGCAGTATGTTGAATTTGCGCTGTTCGCAGTGTCAGCTTACCTTATGGCCGAGATGAACAACCGCAACGCGCTAATCAGGATATACAGCCGCATGGTGTCGTGTTCGTTCCTTGTATTCGGAACGATGGCGTGGTCAGCGTCTAACTTACAAACATCAGCCACGCTCGACACATGGCTCGTGCAACTGTGTTTCATCGCCGCCTACCTCACACTTTTCAGCTGTTACCAAGACAAGCGCGCCCAAGGCAAGATGTTTTACGCCTTCATGTTCATAGGCGTTGCCAGCACATTGTTTGTCCAAGCACTGTTTTTCGTACCGCTGCTGTGGCTGCTCATCGGCACAAACCTCATGGCGTTCAGCGGGCGCAACTTTTGGGCATCGCTTATAGGCCTGACCCTGCCATATTGGTTCTTAGGCGGATACTGCGCCCTGACCGGCCAAATTGACTACATCACGGCACACTTCGCCCCGGAAGTATGGGTTACGCCTTTGTTCCAAGGCATCGAACTGCTCAAACCTGACACCATCGTCACGGTCGCATTCATTGCCATAAGCGCGCTGATCGGCATTGCACACTTCATGCGCAACAGTTATAAAGACAAGATACGCACGCGCATGATTTACGAAACACTGATAACCGTAACCCTGTTCTGTCTGGCTTTCATGATTTTGCAGCCTTGCCACCATGCCAATCTTACAGGCATTCTGGCTATCCACGCCGCAGTGCTAACCGGCCATTTCATTGCGCTCACGAATACGAAAATTACAAACATTGCATTCTGCCTGCTCACAGCCGCGGCAATAGCGATTACAGTGTCAAACCTGATTACGGGACAGTAACCAAGAGGAAGCTGACAACTTAAGACGAAAGCCATCAGACATTCATTAAACGATAAAACACCAGACACATTAAAGTATGGACGGATTAATAAGTTTTCTAACCGACTATGGCTATATCGGAATGCTCGTTTCGGGCTTTCTTGCAGGCAGCATATTTCCGCTTAGCAGCGAGGTTGTCATGTTAGCACTTATGGCAGCCGGACTCGACCCGTGGCAACTCGTGATTTACGGTACGATTGGCAACACACTCGGCAGCATGCTTAACTACTGGATTGGCACGTTCGGGCGAATGGACTGGATTGAGAAATACCTGCACGTAAAGCAGAAAGACCTCGACCGCGCCCAACACTTCATGGCCGGACGAGGCGCACTTACGGGCTTCTTCGCTTTCCTGCCCGTAATCGGCGAGGCTATAACTATCGTACTCGGACTGATGCGGGCCAATGTCACACTGACACTTGTCAGCGTAACCGTAGGCAAACTTGCACGCTACGCGCTGCTCGCCTTGGGTGTGGAAATATTCGTCTGATTACGTAAAAAACGAAAAGCAAGGAAACGGAAAATCCAAATAAAACAAGGTATCCAACCAACCGGGCAAACCCAAAACAACACATATAAGTCCCTATTCACTTAAGCTCGCTTTGCATAAGAAATCAGGGGATTTGCAATAAGCCATGTTTTAGCATCTAAAAGGCCACCTTTTACGTCTCAAAAGGCGGCCTTTTGCAATCCAATAGGTAACCTTTTACAAAACGTCGACAAAGCCGGCACCAACAACAAGGTATCAGAAGACTCCAACCAACATTGTTTTAGATAAAATAAAGGATAAGAAAGCAGGCACAGGCACATTTATTCAACACAAAAGCGCGGACTTTGCGTAAAATGATGTAACTTTACGCCGGATTAATCTTAAACCTACAATGGAAATAAGGAAATATATCGAAGAAAACGAACCGAGGTTTCTCGACGAGCTGTTCAGCCTGATACGCATACCGAGCATAAGCTCGAAGAAGAGTCATAAACAGGACATGCTGGAATGTGCCGAACGCTGGCGCACACTGCTGCTCGAAGCCGGAGCCGACAGGGCCGAGGTGATGCCGAGCGACGGCAATCCGCTGGTATACGCCGAAAAGCATGTGAGCGACGACGCCAAGACCGTATTAATATACGCCCATTATGACGTCATGCCAGCAGAGCCATTGGAGCTTTGGCACAGCGAACCGTTTGAACCGGTGGTAAGGGACGGACGCATATGGGCGCGAGGTGCCGACGACGACAAGGGGCAGGCTATGGTCCAGGCCAAGGCTTTCGAATATCTTGTAAGGGAAAACCTGCTGACGCACAATGTGAAATTCATATTCGAGGGCGAAGAGGAAATAGGCTCGCCAAGCCTCAATGCATTTATCAGCAAGCATAAGGAGCTGCTCAAGGCCGACGTCATACTGGTATCGGACACAAGCATGCTGGGCGCCGACCTGCCGTCGCTGACCACAGGTCTGCGCGGACTTGCATACTGGGAAATTGAAGTTACGGGACCTAACCGCGACCTGCATTCAGGACACTTCGGCGGAGCCGTGGCCAACCCGATAAACACCCTATGCGAGATGCTCGCCACCGTTGTGGGCAAAGACGGGCGCATAGCCATACCACACTTCTACGACGACGTGGAGGAAGTGCCACAGGCTGAGCGCGACATGATACGACAGATTCCGTTCGACGAGAAGAAGTACATGCAGGCCATAGGCGTAAACGCGCTGAAGGGCGAAGAAGGCTACTCTACACTGGAACGCAACAGCTGCCGTCCGTCGTTCGACATCTGCGGCATCTGGGGCGGATACACCGGAGAGGGTGCAAAGACGGTACTGCCTTCCAAGGCATACGCCAAAGTATCGTGCCGCTTGGTACCCCACCAGCAACACGAAAAGATTTCACAACTCTTCGTTGACTACATTAACAGTATTGCACCTGATTATGTAAAGGTGAAAGTCACGCCCATGCACGGCGGCGAAGGCTACGTATGCCCTATTGACATGCCTGCATACCAAGCAGCCGAGAAGGGTTTTGAAAAAGCCTTCGGCAAGAAGCCCCTGGCAGTGCGCCGCGGCGGCAGCATACCCATAATCAGTGACTTTGAGCGCATTCTCGGCATTAAGACGGTGCTGATGGGCTTCGGTCTTGAGAGCAACGCCATACACTCTCCCAACGAAAACTTCCCACTCGACATCTTCCGCAAAGGCATCGAGGCAGTTGTAGAGTTTCACAAACTGTACGATTAAGTGAAGGGTGAAGAACAAAGAGCGAAGAATTCAGAATCTTTCACCGCTTCTTCCTACACATAATAAATAAGGGTCGGCTATCCGACCCTTATTTATATTATCAATACTTTGTTTACACACATGAACTGCCTGTAAACATTATGCTTTCAAACTATCAATCTGGAATCATTGCATGTCATTGACAACCTTCATTATCTGCTTGCCCAGTGCGTCAGCCTCTTCAATTGTAGATGCCTCGCTGTACACACGGATTATCGGCTCGGTATTCGACTTGCGCAGATGCACCCACTTGTCGGGGAAGTCAATCTTCACGCCGTCGACATCGTTAACCTGCTGGTCTGCATACATTTCCTTGACTTTTGCAAGAATAGCATCGATATCAGTAGTCGGCGTAAGGTCTATGCGGTTCTTGGCAATGTAATAGTCGGGGAATGTAGAACGCAACTCGCTCACCTTGCATCCCTTGTGAGCCAGTGACGAAAGGAACAATGCTATGCCTACAAGGGCGTCGCGACCGTAGTGGCTCTCGGGGTAAATCACACCACCGTTGCCCTCGCCGCCTATGACGGCTCCTACTTCTTTCATTTTCGTGGTAACGTTAACCTCGCCCACTGCCGAAGCCGTATATTTACCGCCGTGGCGCTCAGTCACATCACGCAGGGCACGTGTGCTGCTCAAGTTGCTGACCGTATTGCCAGGCGTATGGCCAAGCACATAATCGGCAACGGAGACAAGCGTATATTCTTCGCCGAACATACGTCCGTCCTCGCAGATAAAGGCAAGGCGGTCTACATCGGGATCAACAACTATGCCCAAGTCAAAACCACCGCCACGCATACGCTCCATTATGCCACCAAGATTCTTCTCCAAAGGCTCAGGATTATGCTGGAAATCGCCATTCGCCTCGCCATTTAGAATTTCGTACTCTACTCCAAGCGCGTCAAACAGTTCAGGCAGTATGATTCCTCCTACGCTATTTATCGTGTCAACGCACACGCGGAAACCAGCCTTGCGCACAGCATCGACATCTACAAGGTTAAGGCCGAGCACGGCATCGACATGTTTCTTATTATAAGAATTGTCGCTTACGTAACGGCCTACCGCGTCAACTTCCGCATAGACAAAGTCTTCACTGGCGGCAATAGACAAGACCTCGTTGCCGTCTTCCTTGCTCAGGAACTCGCCTTCGCGGTTCAGCAGTTTCAAGGCGTTCCATTGCCGGGGATTATGGCTTGCCGTTATTATAATACCTCCATCGGCACCAGACATTCTGACAGCAAGTTCCGTAGTAGGTGTTGTAGCCAAGCCTATGTCAATAACATCAAAACCTGAACCCATCAATGTTCCGCAAACAACGTTGCGTACCATGTCGCCTGAAATACGTGCGTCACGTCCTACAACGATTTTTCCGCTGCAATCATTTCCGGCAGCCTTGCGAATGAACATGGCATAAGCACTCGTGAATCTTACAATATCCAATGGATTGAGCGTATCGCCCGCGCGGCCGCCAATGGTACCGCGTATTCCCGATATTGATTTAATTAAAGTCATAACTGATTAAAATTTATAATTAAGAGCCAGTAAGCAATGAAACAAGACTGTCTTCACTGATTACTGGCTCTTGACCGGGGTTATTTATCTTCCTTTTTCGTATGTTATCGTATAATAACAAGGATAAACATTTGACGAAGCAGATTGATGTCCTTGTGTACTTGGCACAATCAAATTAACCTTTGCAATCTCTCCGTCATAAGAGCTTTGCCTGCCCACCTTAATATAATTAAGGGGAATAAGCCAACCTGAAGGCACAGATGCACTGCCATAGAAAGTGTACATCAGGCTTGAATTTTGGTCGAACGATGCCGTAAACGTACCGTTGGTATTGGTTACATTCATCTTTTCAGGAATTGAGGCAAAAGCCAATATATCGTTTGTCAGCTGTATCGAGTCGGTCAGCATGTTACGCTCCGTAAAACGGCACAACACATCTGTTGTCTCGCCGTTCTGAATCTTTTCACCACATCCTTCCCTTACAATCTGCATATATACACCAGAATTCTGCATAAGGACAAACTGGTTCTCGTCCAACTTTGTGACATATCCCTGCTCCCTGAACTCATTTTCTGTAATGACAGTTATTGCGGAGTCACGGATGTATCGTTTAATAGCGGCATTCTCCCTATCCCGCTGCTCTGCATAAGTTTCGGAATTATCACAACTTGCAAGCCCTGTAAAAGCAAGCAATACAATAAAAAAATAAGCTAACTTCTTCATTTTTAAATTAATGATAAATGTATCAACGGCGACAAAATTACAAAAAAATGCGTTAACAATCAATCAACTACTTATATTATTATGCTTTTTTATAAATCATATCAAACATGACTGAAAAACAGAATAAAAGCAACCTTGTCAAGACTCCCCCCTTATCCAAGCTCCATAAAGAACGGATATAAGCAAAAAATATTTTATCTACCAAAAATATTACACTTCACAAAATAATAAAACGCCCAAATTCCACACTTCACAACATATTTAATATGTAAACAACAGGCTAAAAACAGAAAAACAAAAGTTTTTTGAAAAAAATGACGGAAAAATTTGGTTGATTAAAAAAAAGTGCGTACCTTTGCATCGCAATTAAGAAAAACGGCCCCGTGGCTCAACTGAATAGAGCATCTGACTACGGATCAGAAGGTTACAGGTTTGAATCCTGTCGGGGTCACTTCAAGAGAGACGCTAAGCAGTTAACAATAAACTGTTTAGCGTTTTTTCTTTTAACATGTTGCCAAATTTACGCTTTATTTTGCCCCACACAACTATTTGCTATCTTTACTGAAAGACACTCTTCACCTACCAACATATATGTTTTCCAGCATCAAAAACCAACAATAATAAATATACACAGCGGACACACTTTATCATTCCAGTAAAAAAACACAAAGCTCTATACTAAAAACAAAATCCAAGTATTGAACCAGAACCACCAAAGAAACATTTCACAAAGACAAAAACAAAAACGGATAGTTGCCAAACTAGCGAACTATCCGTCATTTAGTTGCGGAGGCAGGACTCGAACATGCGACCTCCAGGTTATGAGCCTGGCGAGCTACCAACTGCTCCACTCCGCGATGTTATCAACTCGTTTGCATCTCATTTCTGATTTGCGAGTGCAAAGGTAAGTCTTTTTTATGGAATTCGCAAATTTTAGACAAGAAAAATATCGTTTTCTGTTAAAAATCCGTTAAAATACTGTTATTTGATATTTTACAATTGACATAAATCAAGTATAACTAAAAAAAATGAAATCCAATGTCTTTCATACAGCAAACCACTCGACAAAAAAAACATGAACTCAACTCACCGCAAAGCGCGGGCAAATATTCATTTTACAGAATATAAACAGAAATATTTTGCCAAATCAAATAAAATTGATAATTTTGCACACGGTAAACCAAATGTGCAAAAAACAATCAAGAGGGAGGGAAAGCAGATGTCCATATCTAAGACAAGACAAAAACTAGTGGACGTAGCAAGGCAGCTGTTTGCAAAGAACGGATTGGAGAATACGACAATGAACGACATTGCACGCTCTTCTGGCAAAGGCCGCAGAACACTCTATACCTATTTTAAAAGTAAAGAAGACGTCTATTACGCCGTTATAGAGTCAGAACTCGAACGATTGTCTGACAAGATGGATGAAGTAGCGACGAAAAAGATACGTCCTCAGGAAAAAATCATCGAACTGATCTACACCCACCTTAATATGATAAAAGAGACGGTGATGCGAAACGGAAACTTGCGTGCCGCTTTTTTTCGCAACATCTGGATGGTTGAAAAAGTTAGAAAAAACTTCGACGAGGACGAAATTGAACTTTTCCGAAAGGTTTACGCAGACGGCAAGGCCGATGGTGAATTTGACATTGAGAACGTTGAACTTGTCGCGGACATCACACACTATTGTATCAAAGGCCTAGAGGTCCCTTTCATCTGCGGGCGTCTGGGACATGGCATGACACCCGAAGCAAGCAAGCCCCTTGTAGCGAAAGTCGTCTACGGCGCATTGGGTAAGTCGATAACCAAATAAGCCCTCATAAGTTGAAGCACTAAAACAACAGTAAACTCATACTATCACTACAATAAAAATAACAGAGATTTAAGTTTCATTTAAAACATAAATACAAAATGGGATTATTATCAGGTAAGACCGCACTTATTACGGGTGCGGCACGCGGTATCGGTAAAGCTATCGCACTGAAATTTGCAGAGGAAGGCGCAAATATCGCATTCACCGACCTCGTAATCGACGAGAACGGCAAGGCTACTGAAGCAGAAATAGCCGCAAAAGGCGTAAAAGCCAAAGGCTACGCAAGCAATGCCGCTGATTTCGCCCAGACAGAAGAAGTAGTTAACCAGGTAAAAGCAGACTTCGGATCAATCGACATTCTTGTTAACAATGCCGGAATCACGAAAGACGGACTAATGATGCGCATGACCGAAGCACAATGGGATGCAGTCATCGCTGTCAACCTGAAGTCAGCATTCAATTTCATCCACGCCTGCACACCAATCATGATGCGCCAGAAGAGCGGAAGCATTATCAACATGGCTTCAGTCGTAGGCGTACACGGAAACGCAGGACAGTGCAACTACGCAGCTTCCAAGGCAGGACTCATCGCACTGGCTAAGAGTATAGGCCAGGAAATCGGCTCACGCGGCATCCGCGCCAACGCCATTGCCCCGGGCTTCATCGAAACCGCAATGACAGAAGCCCTGCCCGATAACGTCCGCAAAGACTGGATACAGAAGATACCCCTCCGCCGTGCAGGCCAGGTTGAAGACATAGCCAACGTAGCTACGTTCCTTGCTTCAGACCTGTCTTCATACGTAACTGGTCAGGTTATCCAGGTTGACGGTGGTATGAACATGTAAAAACTTTTAAGGTTAAGGATTATGAGGAAACGGCCAGGTTGGCATGTTTTTCTAATCCTTAACTCTTTTTTCAACGCAAACGATATGAACGTCATTTACGAAGACAACCACATTATCATTGTCAGCAAACGCAGCGGCGAGATTGTACAGGGCGACAAAACCGGTGACAAAACGCTGGCAGACGATGTCAAGGCTTATTTGAAAGAAAAATACGCAAAGCCTGGCAACGTCTTTCTAGGTGTAGCACATAGGCTCGACAGGCCGGTATGGGGTCTCGTTGTCTTCGCAAAGACATCCAAAGCGCTGGCGCGGCTCAACGACATGTTCCGCAACGGCGACGTACACAAAACCTATTGGGCTATTTGCCAAAACCAGCCGCAAGAACCGGAAGCCACCATCACCCACTGGATTACCAGAAACGAGAAGCAGAACAAAAGTTACGCCTACGACAAGGAAGTACCAGGTTCCAAGAAGGCTATCTTACATTACAAAGTCGTCAGTCATTCCGAGCATTACACTTTAGTTGAAGTGGAACTAATGACGGGACGCCACCACCAGATTAGATGCCAACTGGCAAAGATAGGATGCCCAATCAAGGGCGACCTGAAATATGGCGCACGCCGAAGCAACCCTGACGGAAGCATTTCCTTGCTTGCACGTAGGGTAGAATTCATCCATCCAGTATCAAAAGAACCGGTTTGCATTGAGAGTGATGTGCCCGACGACAAACTATGGCATGAAATAAGCCATTGTTAAGGCCTAGAATTATCATTCTGCCTTATTTTATTTATGAAATCATTTCTTTTTTTCAAGAATTATTACTTACTTTGCATAAACTACAATCATAACCATGTAATTCCGTGCAAAGAAGAAAAGTCGTAAAGTTGGCAGTCGGCATAATACTGTCACCATTCATATTGTTCATCATACTAACAGTACTGCTTTACATTCCACCTATACAGAATTGGATTGTAAGACAGGTCACTACGTATGCCTCTGAACAGACAGGCATGGATATATCTGTAGACCACGTCAAATTGGTATTTCCACTCGACCTGGGTGTCGAAGGCTTCAAAATGATACAACAAAATGATTCCATTCCTGGAATCAAGGATACGGTTGCCGACGTCCGTAAATTAGTTGTAGACGTACAACTATGGCCGTTACTGAAAAAAAAGGTTGAAATCGATGCGCTTGAGTTCAACGATGTTAAACTCAATACCGCAGATTTCGTACATGAGGCACGAGTAAAAGGTGCGGTTGGCCGTTTATATTTGAAAAGCCACGGCATAGACTTAGGCAAAGAAACCATCAGGGTTAACGACATGTCGCTTGCAGACGCTAACGTCAACGTCGAATTAAGCGACACCGTTCCGCCCGACACTTCAAAAACCGAAAACAACTGGAAGATAAGCGTCGACAAGCTCAATATCAGCAAGACGAAGGTATCTGTCCATATGCCTGGCGATACGCTCCAGATAGGCGCGTACATCGGCGACGCCGGGGCGACGAACGGATTCTTCGACTTGAAGTTCGGGCTTTACAAAATACAACGCTTCGAACTGTCAGACAGCGAAGTTGCTTACGACAACAACTTCGAGAAACATATTGAAGGACTTGACCCAAACCACATAACCCTCACCGGCGTCAACATCGCCATTGACACGCTTTACTTCTGTTCTCCCGACATCAGTCTGTCTCTGCGTTCATGCTCGTTCAAGGAAAAAAGCGGCATCTGCGTCGACCAGTTCACAGGCCGTTTCATGATGGATTCCACCAGGATAAACCTGCCCGCCATGACGCTGAAGACCCCGAATTCAACCATTACTACAAGTCTTGTAATGGACCTTGACGCGTTTGACAAGAAGGATCCTGGCCGTATAAGTCTGCATGCCGACTGTTCGATAGGCAAACAAGACATAATGAGGTTCCTCGGTGGCATGCCATCGGGCTTCACGCGCCGCTGGCCCAACCAACCGTTGAGTATTAAGGCTGTAGTCGCCGGCAATACCAACAACCTTAATTTCGGCGGCGTCAACATCAAGCTGCCGTCGGCCTTCAACATTAATCTGAAAGGCAAGGCTGCCAATGTAACCGACATTGCAAGACTTAAAGCATCAGTAAAAGTTGATGCAAAGACATACAACCTCGGCTTCGTCAACGAGATGTTAAAGGCGCAGGGCACGCCTGTCACAATACCTACAAATATCAGCCTGCGTGGCACCGCCGGCATCGACGGCAAGCACTATATAGCTGACCTTACAGCCACCGAAGGGAAAGGCCGGATAAAAGTAAACGGATATTTTGACGCAAGGCGCAATAACTACCAGGCGTCACTGACAGCAAACAACCTGAGTTTAAGCCATTTTATGCCTGGCAACGGCTTGGGTAACCTAACCGGGCACGTAAACGTCAAAGGAGCCGGAATTAACTTCATGTCACCGCGCACCAAAGCTGCTGTCAAAGCCGGCATCGAAAAATTCAGCTTTGGAAATTACAACCTTGACAGCATAAGCCTGGATGCCGGCATCGATGCGGGCCAAGGCCGTGCCGTATTAAACAGTAACAATCCGCTTGCAAAAGGAATAGTCACGCTTACCGCCACGTTCAAGCCAAAGATGATAAGTTCCAGCCTATCTGCCGACATCAAAAACGTCGACTGGTACGGCCTGAGGCTTACAGAATCGCAGTTATCCACCTCTCTGAAATTCGACGTCAACGCCTTCACCGACATGCAGACAATGCTCGGCATCAATGGAATGGTGCGCGACCTCGTCATATCAGACACAGGCCGCGTGTTCCGCCCCAATGATCTTAAAGTCGACATCCTTACAAGCCAGGACACCACTCATTTCATGACCGAATGCGGAGATTTCAAGCTACGCTTCAACGGAAAGGGAGGCTATAAAAAGATACTCGCAAAATTAAATGAATTTACAAAAGAGTTTTCCGCCGAGCTTGACAGCAGGCAAATCAACATTGCCTCGCTACGCGACAAACTCCCAACAGCACAACTATACTTTACCACAGGCAAGGACAATCCACTTAGCCGATTCATTGCCCGTAAAGGATTCACCTTCCAAGACGCCGACATAGACATTACATCATCGCCAATGCTCGGACTCAACGGTAACATACAGCTTTTGGAACTGCAAAACAGTTCTATCAAGCTCGACACCATACGTTTCAATATAGTATCAGATTCCACAACATGCACCTATAACGCGCAAGTAAGGAATAACAAGAAAAACAAACAATACGTATTCAACGCCCTACTTGACGGATACGTATTCGAAAAAGGCTCCGGAGCAAACATTAAGTTTTACGATGCACAAGACAGTCTTGGGGTGAAACTCGGCTTCGAAGCCTCAATGGAGGAAAAGGGCATAAAAATCCATTTGCTAGACAACGACCCCATACTCGGATACAAAAAATTCAATGTCAACGCCGACAATTACGTCAACCTTGGTGCCGACAGGCGCGTGTCGGCCAAACTGCAACTAATGGCAGACGACGGCACTGGTGTCCACATATACTCGAATGACGAAAACATCGAAGCCTTACAAGACATAACCATCGGACTCAACAAATTCGACTTGGAGAAGGTTCTGACCGTCATTCCATACATGCCTGACATTACAGGAATAATGAATGGCGACTTCCACGTAATACAAACAACAGACGAATTCTCCGTTTCCGCGTCACTAGCCGTCAACAACATGACATACGAACGCAGCCGTATGGGCAACCTCAGCACCGAGTTTGTATATATGCCACAGGCAGACGGCACCCATGCGGTCAGCGCCGTGCTAAGCAACGACGACAAACAGATAGCCGAACTAAGCGGAACATACGGTTCTGACGGCAACATCGACGTAGACGTAACAATGAGCCGCATGCCAATGCGACTGCTCAACGGCTTCATTCCTGACAAGATAATACGCTTCAAAGGTTATGCCGACGGCGGCATAGCAGTCAAAGGCCCGTTGTCAAGACCTTTAGCCAACGGCGAGATAAAACTTGACTCGTGCTACATGCGTAGCGCACAGTACGGAGTGCAGCTACGTTTCGAAGACAAACCCATACGCATTGTGGGCAGTAATATCCTATTTGAAGACTTCAAGATGTTCGCCAGCAACAATAATCCGCTCACAATCAACGGCAACATGGACTTCGCCGACTTTAGCGCAATGAACATGGACCTCTCCATGGTAGCCCGCAACCTAAGAATCATAGACTCAAAGGAAAACCGCAGAAGCATAGCCTACGGAAAAGCCTTCGTTGACTTCTTCGCCACGATGAAAGGTCCTATGGAAAGGTTGGAAATGCTCGGGCGAGTCGATGTGCTTGGCACGACAGACATGGCTTATATACTGCGCGACTCACCACTCTCGACCGACAACCGCATGGAGGATCTTGTAAAGTTCGTCGACTTCAACGATACCATAGCCACGGTCGTAGAACACAAGCCCATCTCAGGCTTCAAGATGGACCTTACTATGAACATCGCACAAGGTGCACATGTCATGTGTTACCTCAACACAGACCACTCCAACTATATCGACCTCATGGGCGGCGGCAGCCTCCGCTTCCAATACAGCTTCACCGGAGACATCAGCCTCACCGGCCGCTATACCCTCGACAACGGCGAGATGAAATACTCACTACCGATAATTCCGCTTAAAACGTTCACAATACAAGACGGCAGCTACATAGAATTCACCGGCGACCCGATGAATCCCAAGCTCAACATAACCGCAACCGAACGCACTAAAGCCAACGTGTCTTCCGGTGGGAACCAGGAACGAACAGTCGAATTCGACTGTGGAGTTGTCATAACCAAGTCACTGGCAGACATGGGTCTCGAGTTCACACTGAGCGCACCTGAAGACGTAACAATCAACAGCGAATTACAGTCCATGAGCGTAGAACAGCGCGGCAGGCTGGCTGTAACCATGCTAACCACTGGCATGTACCTTGCCGACGGCAATACCGGCAACTTCTCAATGAACGATGCACTCAACTCGTTCCTGCAAAGCGAAATCAACAACATCACAGGAAGCGCGCTGCGCACTCTCGACCTCAGTTTCGGCATGGATAACTCCACCGATGCCAGCGGTACGTCACACACCGATTATTCGTTCAAGTTCTCAAAGCGTTTCTGGAATAACAGAATAAGGATTGTCGTAGGAGGCAAGGTTTCTACCGGAGCGGAAGTGACAAACCAGAATGAATCGTTCTTCGACAACGTCACCTTCGAATACCGTCTCGGAAAATCGTCAGACAAATACGTGAAACTTTATTACGACAACAACGCCTACGATTGGCTAGAAGGCACGACACGCGAATACGGTGTAGGTTTCACATGGCGCCGCAGCCTTCAAAGCCTCAATGAGATGTTCAGTTTCATGAAGAAGAAACAGCCTGCTGAAAATACGCCAGCCGATTCAACTAAGAATAAAAAATAATGACAAATATAAAAACCATCCACAGCTATCTCCTGGCTGCAGCCATATTGCCATGCGCCCTGCTGTTCGCCTCTTGCTCTACAACGAAGAACATACCTGAAGGCGACCAGCTATTCATCGGCCTTGAAAAGACAGAATACGGGAATTATGAAAAAAGCGAGCATCTCGATGCCATTAAGGAAGAGGTCGAGGCCTCGTTGGCTACAGCCCCGAACGGTGCACTTTTCGGTAGCCCATACTACCGTACACCGTTTCCCTACAGTTTATGGATATGGAATGCCTTTTCCGATTCAAACAACAAGATAGCCAAATGGATTACAAAAACCTTCGGCAAAGCCCCCGTACTGATGCGCCAGGTCAACCCCGAATTACGTGCATCAGTAGCACAATCTGTACTGCGCAACCATGGCTACTTGAACGCAACAGTTAACTATAAGACCATACAGCAGAAGAATCCCAAGAAGGCAAAAATCAGATACAACGTCAACTTCGGTCACCTCTTCACCGTTGACACCCTCGAATACATTGGTTTTCCAGCCGAAGCAGACAGTCTTATACGCAATACAGGAAAACAAGCCAAGATAGCCTCGGGCATGCCGTTCGATGCCTCGACCATGGATGCAGAGCGTAACCGTCTGGCGCAACTGTTCCGCAACAACGGCTATTACTACTACCAACCGAATTTCGCCTCATACCTTGCCGACACTGTAGCTGTGCCAGGAAAAGCCAAACTAAGGCTGCAGATGGCCGGTAACCTACCGGTTTTGGCTAAAAAGAAATGGTATATAGGCAATATAAACATCAACCTGCGCCGGCAGTTCATGGAGCAGCTTACCGACTCGTTCAGCCATCGCTACTTCACCGTCAGGTTCAGCGGCAAGCGCCCTCCCATACGCCCAAGGATAATACTGTCCGACCTTAAACTGCGTCCCCACCAGCAATACAGCTACGACCGTCACACCGAGTCTGCCAACAAGATTAACGGCTCCGGCCTGTTCAGTTCAGTCGAATTCCAATTCACCCCGCGTGACACAACCGGAATCTGTGACACACTAGACCTTGACCTCTCATGCACCTTCGGTAAGCCATACGACTTCTATGTTGAGACAAACTATAAAAACAAAATCAACGGTCGCCACGGTCCAGAACTTGTTGTAGGTATCGTCAAACGCAATGCCTTCCGCGGAGGCGAGAAACTTGACATAAATCTCCACGGTTCTTATGAATGGGAACAGGGCGGCAACGTCAACGGCAATGCAGGCAATACAAATTCATACGAATACGGTATTGACGCCTCTATCGAGTTTCCACGACTAATAGTACCATTCATCAACCGGCGGCAACGCTTCTTCACCACCCCATCGACATACGCCAAGCTGGCCACAAACCAGCTCAACCGTCCAGGATATTTCAAGATGCTCACCTTCGCAACCGAATGGACATACACATGGCAGAAATCCGACAGATGGCGCCACGAATTCAGTCCGCTGACACTGCAATACCAGAAACTCAGCCGCACCACGGCAAAGTTCGACTCAATACTGTACGCAAATCCTTATATCGAAACATCCATGCAGGACGTCTTCATACCTAAAATGAGATATACCCTGACATACAGTTCGGCAATGCGCAGCCGTCACCCTTTTGTATGGTCTGTTACCCTTACCGAGTCAGGCAACTTTCTGTCGCTCGGATACATGGCGGCAGGCAACAAATGGAACGAAGCGGGCAAACAACTCTTCAACAATCCGTACGCCCAATTCGCAAAGCTGGAAACAGACATAAGCAAGACCTGGACACTGGCACACAAGACACACCTCGTGGCGCACGCCAGCGCAGGTCTTATCTATACCTACGGCAACAGCCTCAGCGCACCATATAGCGAGCAGTTCTATGTGGGCGGAGCCAACAGCATACGTGCGTTTGCTGTACGCAGCATAGGCCCTGGCAGCTACACCACAGACGTGTCGCGCCTTTCCTACCTCGACCAGACCGGCGACATCAAGCTGCAACTGAACCTTGAATACCGTTTCAACATCTTCGGCAACCTGTATGGCGCTACATTCATCGACGCCGGCAACGTATGGGCGCTGCGCGACGATGGATACCGTAAAGGAGCTAAGTTCGAACTGAAAAACGCATTAAAGGAAATGGCGCTCGGCACAGGTATAGGACTACGCTATGACCTCGAATTCCTCGTGCTCCGTCTTGACTGGGGCATAGGTCTGCACGTACCTTACGAGACAGGCAAGAGCGGTTTCTACAACATACCTAAATTCAAGGACGGCCAGGCTATCCACCTTGCGGTAGGCTATCCGTTCTAAAGTATCCCCCTGCAACAAACTCAGGCATAATAAAAAAGTTAGGCGCGGCAATGCCGCGCCTAACTTAATATGACACTTACGGTAAAGTTCAAGGAAGCAGCACTTTACGTCCGCCAACAATATAAATGCCGTGAAGCGATGTCAAAGGTGCATTAACCCTGCAGCCCTGAAGGTCGTATACGGGCTGTCCTTCAAGCGACTCGGGAGTGAACGACTCTGGCAGCCTTATGCCAACATCGTCAGGATTACCCTTTCCGTTAAGCAACGGATAAGCATCCGTGCCCACGTCTTGCCCCCACGGCGTCGGGTCTTGCGTGCCATTAAGCAACACACATATACGTCCGCTGGCAAAATCGTCTTCAGTGCATGCGGAAAGTCCTGACAGGTCTGCACAATCATTCTGGTAAACACCGGGTATCAAACCGCCGGTGGTGTCTTTGTAATAACAGTTTGTAACTGCCAGCGAGGCATTCTCGCCTGTAAAACCCGATGTCTTTATCTGCCCGATAAACATTCCCGTCTTAGCATCAGGTGACTCCTGGCTGGCCAAGGCAACGTCGCCATATGAGAAGGTATTGGCAATGACATCCGCCTCGTTGCCGTTGCAGTCGTAAATCGCAGCTACGCCGCCTGTCACCTTGTCGCCCGTCACCTTTCCGGCGTTGTAGCAATTACTTACGGAAGAAGTGGCCATGACGCCGAATAAGCCTCCGCTGTTAAAATGACCGGCAACGTCGCCAATGTTGTAGCACTGTTCGACATCCGAATTATAAAGGCTCAGACAAAGTCCGGCCGTGTTGCAAAAGTCTGGCGAATAAATATACGACTTTTCCGTACTGACATTACCGGAATTGTGGCAATTCAGCATTTTACCAGCCATGACGTTGACAAGGCCGGCGGCATTTGCTTCAGAAGAATAATATTCTTCTTCAAGTCCGTAAACATCACCTTCGTTATAGCAATAAGTCAAGGTGTCTGCTGTTCCAGCAATAAGTCCATAGGCATACGAGCCTGTAATATTACCCTTGTTGTAACAGTTGTCCATTTGCCGCACGTCTATGTTACCAAAGCCGCACGCTGTACAGTCGCGTCCGCCTGTCACGTTACCAACGTTATAGCTGTCAGATATTTTTATTTCGCTGCATCCTATACCATTGCCAATCAGACCTCCAAGGTTCTCCTGGGAAAGAACTTCATCACATGAAGCAAGGCTTATTTCACCAGCGTTGTAACAGGCCTCGATTTTCAATATTCCGTTGTCGCAATAAGCAAACAAACCGCCAAGAGTTCCACAACCAGAAACAGGCGCTTCATTTCGGCATTCGCTTATAGTGGCATTGCCGGCCATGAAGTCGGCCACCAGGCCTGCAGCCTTATTGCCGGAAGTAGATTTACCATCATATATAATTCTGCCCGTGTTCTCACATTGCGACATGCTGTCGTGCACTGACAGCCTGCCGGCAATACCTCCGATTACTGAACCATCATGTGATGTAACAAGTCCCGAGTTTGAACATTCCGACAACATAGCAACTTCACCGTAGCCGATAATTCCGCCAGACTGGAATACGCCGTTGATTTCACCTTCGTTTGAGAGTCTTGCGGCTGAACAACCGCCAATCGACATATAGCCAGCTATGCCGCCAGCCATACCACTGCAGTAGACGTCCCCACTATTTTTACAGTCAGACACCGAACAACCCTCATAGCCTTCAATATAGCCAACAATGCCGCCTGTGCTGGTAGTACTGATTATATATCCTGTCTCTACACTCTCACATTTTATGTTTCCCGTATTGCTGCAGCCATTAACTGAAGAATATGATAACTGTCCAGCTATGCCGCCGGCAAATGTTTCGAACGCGAACGGGTCAGGAGTAAACGAGAGCGCATCGCGGTAAATTGAGCAGCCATAATTATGGCAATTATCTATTTCCCCCGTTTCCATCCAGCCTACAACAAACCCGACACTATTGCAATCTTCCGTGAGGACATCACCCTTTGCCAAAGAGTTTTTCACATTAAGATTGCTTATCACACCGTTCCTTACAGCACCGAAAAGGCCGTTATTAAGATAAGTCATGTCAAGATAAAGGCCGCTGATGGTATGACCATTGCCATCAAAATTGCCCTGGAACCACATATTATACCTCCAATCATGACCTATCGGCACCCACGCCTGCGGCTCGCCATCGCCTTCAACCGTGCCATCCGTACCGAACGTAAACCCCGGATTCAGGTCGATGTCCGCAGTAAGGGCAAAATACACGCCCTCATAGCTTGAACCATTGTTGACGTGCCAAGCCAGGTCGGCCAGCTGTTGCGCCGAATTAATAAGATAAGGGCTCTCCTCAGTACCTAACCCCTCATAATAAGGCAAGTCCGCCATATCGTCAGGATAAGTCCAACTCGCAGCCTCTGCGACTGTACTGCATGTAAAAAAGCCGGCAATCATAAAAGCCAGCCCGGTCAAGATAAAATTCCTCTTCATACCGAAATATGTTTTTATAGTAAAATATCCACGAATGATTTAAATCGCAGGCAAATATAGCGATTATTTGTCCAACAGCAAAGATTTTGTACCAACAGGAGTTATTATTATCCCAAAAACTTTAACCATATAATAGAATTTCATTATATTTGCCCATATAATATTCAAATACAACAATGAAAAATATAAATACAAGAAGAAGCATCAGAAAGTATTCTGACAGGGAAGTCACCGACGAATTACTACACCGCCTGCTATCCGAGGCGTCGCGCACGCAAACCATGGGTAACATGCAGCTGTACAGCGTAGTCGTCACACGCTCGGCAGAGATGAAGGCCAAGCTCGCCCCAGCCCACTTCAACCAGCCAATGGTCACAGAGGCACCGGTAGTACTGACATTCTGCGCCGACTTCAACCGTGCGAGCGAATGGTGCCGCTGCCGCAAGGCGGAGCCGGGCTACGACAACTTCCTCTCATTCCTCAACGCCGCCACCGACGCCCTGCTCTACACGCAGACCTTCTGCAACCTTGCAGAAGAAGAAGGCCTCGGCCTGTGCTATCTCGGGACAACAGTCTACATGCCCCAGATGATTATAGACACTCTGCGCCTGCCACAGCTCGTGATGCCGGTGGCAACGATAACGCTGGGCTGGCCCAACGAGAATCCGCCGCTAAGCGACCGCCTGCCCCTCGAATCGTTCATACACGACGAGACCTACCATGACTACACTCCGGCAGACATAGACCGCTATTACGCTGAAAAAGAGTCTCTCGAAGAGAACAAAGAGTTCGTACGCATCAACAACAAGGAGACCCTTGCACAGATATTCACAGACATACGATACACCAAGAAGGACAACGAAGCCATGTCTTCAGGACTCATGCAGGCACTAAAGAACCAGGGCTTCATCAAGTGAGACCGGCATGCACTATTTCCATGTCCGTTAGACCACAACTGACCGGGGCTGACCAAAACAGCTTGAGCATGTAAGGCAAGGCATGAACGACATGCGAAGCAGTAATTGGCCAGTCAAAGTTAGCGGATATTGCAATTATCGTGATACGCTCTTATGCATAAATAATGCAAAAGCACATAAACAAAAGGTTACCTTTTACGCCTCAAAAGGTAACCTTTTGCATTGCAAAAGACGGCAAACGGCAATGCAAAAGGCGGCATATTAGATTTCAGCTGATAATGTCCCCGTGCAACACAATATTTTCGGTGTCCGTAAAACCGCCACTATAAGCAGACAAACCACAGACAAACAAGTTAATAGCATTATTACGATGCCCTAAATATTGTTAAACGGAAAGTAATAATCAAGCCTGTTAGCTTGAACTTACATGACATGTTTTTCACTCTCCATCATCCATACTTACCTGCAGCTTCAAGATATTCGCCATTTATATCGTTTAAATCATAAAATATGTAAAATCATTACTGTTTATTGCGAAAATATTTGGAAACGTAAGGAAAAATGCTTATCTTTATGGCAGAAAATAAGAACAAAGGCATAAAGGAGTTGCCAGCGGTCTCATAAACATTGAAAATATGTCAGGCAACCCTGATTATCAGACAACTGATGGACGTGTGATTTACTCAATCGAGTAATGAGGAGCCAGCGAAAAGATGGTAAATGTTTGATGTCATGGAGATGTTTTTTACTGTAAGATGAAAGGGAAAGGAAGAATACAAGTTGTTGATATGGATGTTTAAGTTAATGGTAAGCGACTCCTTATTACTGAACTAAAGTGTAAGAGGATGTGTCATTATGGACGCATCCTCTTTTTTTCATGTAAATATTACGTCAGCACATACCGCTCTTCCACGCTAATGTTAAACTATCGGTACGCTACTGCCATAGTTTTGGCAGAATGAAACTAAAAGAGTATCTTTGCACGGCATAAATGACAATAAATTATGGGAATGAACTATCAGAACAAGATAAGAGAGGGCATATTCATGCCCATCCAACAGTTCATGCACAGGGAAAAGTCAGCCGGCATAGTACTTGGCATGAGCATAGTAGCCGCAATGCTGCTGGCCAACTCGCCGTGGAGCGAAGACTACTTCCACCTGTTCGAGCACAAGATAGGATTCATGTTCAACGGTGAACCCTACCTGTATTACTCGTTGCACCACTGGATAAACGACGGCCTGATGTCGCTGTTCTTCTTCGTTGTCGGGCTGGAGCTGAAACGAGAGTTCATAGGCGGCGAGCTGGCCGACCCGCGCAACACCATACTGCCTATCGGCGCGGCCGTGGCGGGCATGCTTGTGCCTGCGCTGATATACGCCGCGCTGAACGCCGGCACACCGTCTTACGGTGGCTGGGGCATACCGATGGCCACAGACATAGCCTTCTCGCTGGCAATAATATACGCCCTAGGCGACAGGGTTCCGCTGGCGGCTAAGGTATTCCTGACGACGCTGGCAATAGTCGACGACCTGGGCGCCGTCGTTGTAATAGCGCTGTTTTACACGTCAGAGATTTCTGTTGTCAACATAGCCGTGGGACTGGCGTTCCTGCTGGTCATGCTGACTGCCAACAAGATGGGTGTCAAGAACGTGCTGTTCTATGGCCTGCTGGGCATAGGCGGCGTATGGGTGGCGTTCCTCATGTCGGGCATACACGCCACCATTGCAGCCGTGCTTGCAGCCTTCGTAATCCCGGCCGACGCACAACTGCCGGAATCCGCATACCTGAAACGCGCCGCAGCCAACCTGCGCGAGTTTGCAGGCATACAGCCAAACAACGTGTCGACCCTTGAGGAGGAACAGGTAAAGGTAATATCGCGCATGAGGGCCGACACGCGTGACGCCATTCCACCATCGCAACGGCTTGAACATGCAATGCACCCGTTCGTGTCGTTCGTGGTTATGCCTGTGTTCGCCATAGCCAATGCAGGAGTGTCGTTCGCCGGACTCGACATGCAGTCCGTTTTCTCAACCAACGTAGCTGCAGGCGTGGCGTTGGGTCTGCTTGTAGGCAAACCTTTGGGAATAACGCTCTCCACCTTACTGCTCGTGCGCCTGGGCATAGTACGCCCGACGGAGAGTCTGACGATGCGTAGGGTCATAGGCCTTGGCTTCCTCGCTTCGATAGGCTTCACGATGTCAATGTTCATATCGACACTGGCCTTCACTGACGAAACCATGCTGATGCAGGCAAAGCTGGGAATCTTCGTGGCGTCGATAGCCGGCGGAATAATAGGCTACAACTTGCTTAGGACGGGAAAGGCAGGTTAAGACTGACACGCATGACCCGAACGGGCGGCATGGCCGAATGCGACAAGCAACAAAATATACCTAAATACGATACAATAAAATATTTGCAAACGACGTTATAAGATGCAACGTCCTGATAATTAAGAACATGAAAATAAGACAATTTTTCACAAAAAGGGAATTGAAACGGCGCAGGAAACGCCTGATACTGATGTCTTGCTGCATAGCCGCCGTGATAGTTGGATACGTAATACTGACGTGGCCGGAGAAGAAGGAACCCGAAGTTCCGGTAGTCACGGTAGAGAAAGTCGGATCTGAAGACGTCGAGATATACGGAGACTACGTGGGACTGATACGGGCGCAACAGTTCGTCGAGGTGCGCGCCAGGGTGGAAGGCTTTCTGGAGAGAATGGCTTTCGCAGAAGGAACTTACGTGAAAAAGAACCAGGTACTGTTCGTAATAGACCAACGCCAATACAAGGCCAAGGTGGACAAGGCACGCGCACAGCTGCGCAAAGACTCGGCGCTCGTACTGAAAACAAAACGCGACCTTGAACGCATAAAGCCACTCTTCGAGCAGAACGCTGCCAGCCGGCTCGACCTTGACAACGCCACGGCAGCTTATGAGACAGCTGTGGCAAGCATGGGCATGAGCCGGGCCGACCTTGTGCAGGCCGAACAGGAACTGAGCTATACGTATGTACGTTCGCCGATTTCAGGCTACATCAGCGAGCGTCTGGTCGACCTGGGCACACTGGTTGGCACGGGTGGCAAGTCGCTCCTGGCAACGGTGGTGAAGAGCGACACTGTGCTGATAGACTTCAGCATGACAGCGCTCGACTACTTGAAAAGCAAAGAGCGAAACATCATTCTTGGACAACGCGACTCGTCGCGCTCATGGCAGCCGTCTGTGACGATAACCCTGCCAGACAACAGCATTTATCCGCATAAGGGACTGGTGGACTTCGCCGAACCACAGGTAAGCCCGAAGACGGGAACATTCTCGGTACGAGCCGAAATGCCAAACCCCGACCACGTACTGCTGCCGGGACAGTTCACCAAAGTTCACGCCCTGCTCGACGTGCTTGAAAACGCCACGGTGGTACCGCAGAAGGCGCTCATCATAGAAAAAGGAGGCGCATACGTGTTCGTAATGAGGCGCGACTCAACGGCCGAACGCCGCTTCATAGAGCTTGGACCTGAATTTGGCAACAAAGTAGTGGTGGAACGCGGACTCGCCCCTGGCGAAACTATAATCAGCGAAGGCTATCACAAACTGACGCCGGGAATGAAAGTGCGCGTGGCCGACAAAAGGAATACGGCCAACAGACTGCGTGGCAAAAGCAAGTAAAACAAAAGTTTCTGACATAGATGAAAGTTAACTTCTTCATAGACAGGCCTGTCTTCTCGGTGGTTATCTCGGTACTGATAGTCATCGTAGGACTTATCGGCCTGACAATGCTCCCCATTGACCAGTATCCGCAAATAACGCCGCCAGTTGTAAAAATCAGTGCGTCGTACCCCGGTGCAAGCGCGCTTACAGTGTCGCAAGCCGTAGCAACGCCTATCGAACAGGAGCTGAACGGCACGCCGGGAATGCTCTATATGGAATCGAACAGTTCTAACTCGGGCTCGTTCTCGGCTACTGTAACGTTCGACATTTCATCCGACCCCGACCTTGCAGCCGTGGAAATACAGAACCGCATAAAACTGGCTGAATCACGACTACCGGCAGAAGTGGTGCAGAACGGCATAGAGATAGAAAAACAGGCCGCCAGCCAGCTGATGACAATCTGCCTGACATCAAACGACCCGAAGTTTGACGAAATATACCTGAGTAACTTCGCTACGCTGAACGTACTTGACCTGCTGCGCCGAATACCGGGCGTAGGACGCGTGTCTAACATAGGAAGCCGGTACTACGCCATGCAGATATGGGTTGACCCCGCTCGACTGGCCAGCTTCGGCCTGACCGTTCAAGACTTGCAGAATGCGCTGAAAGACCAGAACCGCGAATCGGCGGCGGGAGTTTTCGGACAGCAACCGGTAAAAGGACTCGACTTTACCATACCAATAACAGCACAAGGACGACTGTCAACAGTAGCCCAGTTTGAAGAAATTGTGCTCAGGGCCAACGCCGACGGCTCGTTCATACGCCTGCGCGACGTGGCCAGGGTGTCACTGGAAGCACAGTCGTACAACACCGAGAGCGGTATTAACGGTGGCAACGCCGCCGTGCTGGGAGTGTACATGCTGCCAGGCGCCAACGCCATGGAGGTGGCCGAGAACGTGAAGAAAACAATGGAAGAGATAAGCCGCAACTTCCCCGAAGGGCTGGAATACGAGATTCCGTTCGACATGACGACCTACATCTCCGAATCCATACACGAAGTTTACAAGACCCTGTTCGAGGCGCTGGTTCTGGTAATCATCGTGGTGTACCTGTTCCTGCAAAGCTGGCGTGCGACGCTCATACCGCTCGTTGCGGTGCCAATATCACTTATTGGAACGTTCGGCTTCATGCTGGTATTCGGCTTCTCGCTTAACATGCTGACACTGCTTGGACTGGTACTAGCCATAGGACTAGTGGTTGACGACGCCATCGTAGTGGTCGAAAATGTTGAACGAATAATGGAGGAAGAGCACCTAAGCCCGTACGAAGCCACAAAAAAGGCCATGAACGGGCTTACAGGAGCCTTGATTGCAACATCACTTGTGCTGGCCGCCGTATTCGTGCCGGTTAGCTTCCTGTCTGGAATAACCGGGCAACTGTACCGCCAGTTCAGTGTTACTATTGTCATATCCGTACTTCTGTCAACGGTGGTAGCACTGACGCTAAGCCCTGTGATGTGCTCGCTGATATTGCGTCCGACAGACAAGAGCAAACCCAAGAACCGCGTATTCAGCACAATCAACCGCTGGCTAGATACAGGCAACAGCAAATACCTGGCCGGCATTTCGCGTATAATAAAGAATCCGCGCCGCGTAGGCATAGGATTCTGCATGATACTGATAGCCATCTTCATATTCAACCGCCTGACACCGACCAGCTTCCTGCCGACCGAAGACCAGGGATACTTCACAGTGGAATTGGAAATGCCGGAGGGCACGACGCTTGAACGTACACGCACCGTAACGGAAAGGGCGGTAAACTACCTGATGAAAAATCCTGCTGTGGAATACGTGCAGAACGTTACGGGAACAAGCCCGCGCGTTGGTACTAGCCAGACAAGGGCACAGCTTACAGTAATACTGAAAGAATGGAAAGAACGCGATGAAAGCACCATAGCAGGCATAATGGCCGACGTGAGCCGCGAGCTGTCCGAATATCCTGAATGCAAGTTTTACCTGTCGACGCCTCCCGTAATACCCGGCCTTGGAACATCAGGCGGATTCGAGATGCAACTTGAGGCGCACGGTGACGCCACTTACGAAGACCTAGTGAACGCCGCAGACACGCTGATGCACTATGCCTCGCTTCGCAAAGAGCTGTCCGGACTTTCGTCATCGTTGCAAGCAGAGATACCCCAACTCTATTTCGACGTTGACCGCGACAAGGTGAAAATGCTCGGCGTGCCGCTTTCTGACGTATTCTCGACGATGAAAGCATATACTGGCTCGGTGTACGTTAACGACTTCAACATGTTCAACCGCATCTACCGCGTCTATATACAGGCCGAAGCCCCATACCGAGAGCACAGGGACAACATGAGCCTGTACTTCGTACGCGGCTCCAACGGCGACATGATACCTCTGACAGCACTGGGCAACACCGAATATACAACGGGACCGGGCAGCATAAAACGCTTCAACATGTTCAACACAGCCATAATACGCGGAACGGCTGCACAAGGCTACAGCTCGGGACAGGCCATGGAGATAATGGAAGAACTTGTGCATGAACATCTGCCTGACAACATAGGACTTGAATGGAGCGGACTGTCATATCAGGAGAAAAAGGCAGGTGGACAGACAGGAATCATACTCGCACTGGTGTTCACGTTCGTGTTCCTGTTCCTCGCCGCACTTTACGAAAGTTGGAGCATTCCTGTTGCCGTATTGCTCTCGCTGCCTGTGGCCGCACTTGGCGCATACATCGGCATAGCCGTGTGCGGACTGGAGAACGACACCTATTTCCAAATCGGACTTGTAATGCTGATGGGTCTGGCCGCAAAGAACGCAATCCTCATAGTCGAATTTGCCAAAGACGAGACCGACTCGGGAGTAAACGTACTGAAAGCTACCTTGCACGCTGCACGCCTGCGCTTCCGCCCTATACTTATGACGTCGTTTGCATTCATTCTCGGTATCATGCCGATGGTGCTGGCATCCGGCCCAGGTTCGGCCAGCAGGAAAGCCATAGGTACTGGCGTATTCTTCGGAATGATAGCTGCCGTTTTCATAGGCATACAACTCATCCCATTCTTTTTCATAACGATATACAAGGCGAAAAACAGGTTGCAATCCAAGAAAAGCAACAGGATAGCTAAAGCAACAGGACCGCAAGATTGATTATGACACATAACTTGAAATACATAAGACACGCTCTTATCATTATAGCCGTGGTCTGCCTTTCAGCATGCCAGATAGGCAGGCAGTACACGCGCCCAAAGATAGAAATGCCGGCAACGCTTAACAACGGCGAAAGCACAGATTCGGCATCGCTAGCCGACCTGTCATGGACACAGGTCTACACAGATTCGTTACTTCAAAATCTGATTAATAAATCACTGACTTACAATAAGGACATGCTCATGGCGGCCGCCAGGATTAAGGAGCTGGCTGAGATGAAACGCATAAACTACGCCAACTTGTTTCCTGCTTTGGGAGTGCGCGTCTACGCTGAAAGAGAACGCGAAGACCACAGCGACGACAACCAGTTCGACCTTAAGGGCACAATGTCATGGGAACTTGACCTGTGGGGAAAGCTGCGCTGGGCGCATGATGCCTCAAAGGCGGAATTCATGGCTTCGATAGAAAACCGCCGCGCACTGCAGATGAGCCTGATAGCACAAGTGGCGCAAACCTATTATGAACTTGTGGCACTGGACAATGAGCTGTCCATAGTGCACCAGACACTGACAGCACGTAAGGAAAGCGAACACTTGGCAAAAATACGATATGAAGGTGGACTTACATCGGAAGTGACGTACAGGCAAGCGCAGGTGGAACTGTCGCGCACGGCAACGCTCGTGCCCGACCTTGAACGGAAAATAACAAGCAAGGAGAACGAACTGGCGTTGCTGATAGGCGAATATCCGCACCATATACAACGCTCTACCCTGCCGCAAGAAGTAAACTTTCCCGACAGCCTGCCCGTAGGACTACCCTCGTCATTGCTGGAACGCCGTCCTGACGTGCGCGAGGCCGAACAGAAACTGATAGCCGCCAATGCCGCCGTGGGAGTGGCTTACACGAGCATGTTTCCCAACATTACACTGACAGGCTACCTCGGCACCGAAAGCGAAGAACTGAAAAACGTCCTGAAGTCACCATACCACCTGCTGAGTGCAAATCTCCTGCAACCGGTATTCGCGATGGGTAAGAACAAGGCACGCCACAAGGCGGCAAAAGCCGCATACGAACGTGCCACATACGCCTACGAGAAAGCCGTGCTTACAGCATTTAAAGACGCATACAACGCCATAGAGAACTTCAACAAGGTGAAGGAAATATACAAGACTAGATACGCTCTTGAAAACTCGTCTAAGACGGCGCTTTCGCTCGCATTGGTACAGTATGTCAACGGAGCCATAGGTTACATGGACCTGCTTGACGCCCAGCGTACATACCTTGACGCCCAAATTGGACTCAGCGACGCCCTGCTAGACAGCCAGCTGGCAACAGTGAGCCTGTACAAGGCGCTGGGTGGAGGATGGTAAACGGCCTATCCTGTATTGGTTAACAGAAAAAGAACGGACATTTATATAAACACTGAAAAACAACGGGCAGACAAGCTGTAACAACTTGTCTGCCCGTTTTACTTATTTTTTATTCCAAGCAAGTAATTACTTGCAAGTTGGAGTCCACGGCTTCAGCTGTTTGAAGAAGTCGTTACCCTTGTCGTCAACGAGGATGAATGCAGGGAAGTCAACAACATTGATCTTCCAGATAGCTTCCATGCCCAGTTCGGGATATTCAACGCATTCGATGCTCTTGATGCTGTTCATCGAGAGAACTGCAGCCGGACCGCCTATGCTGCCCAGATAGAAACCGCCGTGCTTCTTGCAAGCGTCTGTAACAACCTGTGTACGGTTACCCTTGGCAATCATGACCATTGAGCCTCCGTGATCCTGGAACTCGTCAACATACGGATCCATACGGTTGGCTGTTGTCGGGCCCATAGAGCCGCAAGGCATGCCTTCAGGTGTCTTTGCCGGACCTGCATAGAGTACAGGATGATCCTTGAAGTACTGAGGCAGATCCTCGCCTGCATCCAAACGCGCCTTCAGTTTGGCGTGTGCTATGTCGCGTGCAACGATAATCGTGCCGTTAAGGCTTACACGTGTTGAGACTGGGTACTGTGACAATATCTTGCAGATCTCACTCATCGGCTGGTTGAGGTCAATCTTTACGGCGTCGCCTTCGCCTGCATTGCGCAGCTCTTCAGGTATCAATTCCGTGGGGTTATCGTCAAGTTTCTCAATCCAGATACCGTCCTTGTTGATCTTAGCCTTGATGTTACGGTCGGCAGAGCAGCTTACGCCCAGACCGATAGGACATGACGCTCCGTGGCGCGGCAGACGGACAACGCGGATGTCGTGTGCAAAATACTTGCCGCCGAACTGTGCGCCCAGTCCAATCTTGTGAGCCTCCTCGAGCAGTTCTTTCTCCAGTTCAACGTCGCGGAATGCGCGTCCTGTCTCGTCGCCCGTTGTAGGCAGGTTGTCATAATAGTGGGTTGAAGCCAGCTTCACGGTCAGCAGGTTCTTCTCAGCCGATGTTCCGCCGATAACGAAAGCGATGTGGTAAGGAGGACAAGCGGCCGTTCCGAGAGTCTTCATCTTCTCGACGAGGAACGGAACCAGCGTGCCCGGGTTCTGTATCCTGGCCTTTGTCTCCTGGTAGAAATATGTCTTGTTGGCAGAGCCACCACCCTTAACCACGCAGAGGAACTTGTATTCGCAGCCCTCTGTTGCCTCGATGTCTATCTGTGCAGGCAGGTTGCAACGTGTGTTTACCTCCTCATACATGCTCAGCGGAGCGTTCTGCGAGTAGCGCAGGTTCTCCTCAGTGTATGTCTTGTAAACACCTTTAGACAGAGCCTCCTCGTCGCAGAAGCCAGTCCAGACCTGCTGTCCCTTCTCGCCATGGATGATTGCCGTACCTGTATCCTGACAGAAAGGCAGCTTGCCCTTGCATGCCACCTCGGCGTTGCGCAGGAACGTCAGAGCAACATACTTGTCGTTGTCGCTAGCCTCGGGGTCATTAAGGATTTTAGCCACCTGCTCGTTATGTGAACGGCGAAGCAGGAAGTTGACGTCCCTGAAAGCAGCATTGGCCAACATAGTCAACGCTTCAGGACTTACTTTAAGGATGGGTTTCCCCTCAAATTCGCTAACCGACACGCCTTCCTTGCTCAGAAGATAGTACTCCGTGTCGTCTTTGCCCAACTGGAACATTGGGGCGTACTTGAATTCCGGTGTTGCCATAATGTTTTGTTTAATAGGAATATGGGAATGCCCCCGGCTGCCATAGACTCTGACCGAGCAGCAATAAGCCACCGCTGCATTCCGCTGTATAATGTTTTTATTTGTTGTTTTTACTTTTGCAAAGTTACAGTTTTTTTCCGAGAAAACTTAGTTTTGCCGTCCTTATTTAACCTTAATAAAACAACGCCGGGCAGCAAAATTCCACACTTACAGACGTACAGTCGTAAGTCGTTAATAATCAACATATTAGCAATACGTCATCTTTTAGCTTGCAAAAAGCCGTCTTTTAAACGGCAAAAGGTGGCCTTTCACATCATGAAAAGCCACCTTTTGCAAAGCCATCACCCATCAGGAGAAATCCTGATAAGATCCTTACATATAATATACTACATTAATAGCCGAAGATTTCCTCGGTTGTCAGCCTCTTTATCGGACCGATTTTCTCAAGAGCTTTCATGTCGAGCTGCTTCTCATCGCCGAGAATCATGTAGCGGTAAGGCTTGTTTGCCATTGTTTCCTGTTCAAACTTCACGATGTCGTCCATAGTCAGTGAAGGCACAGTCTCATAAATTTTCTTGTTTATGTCGTAGTCGATGCCATGGTCGCACGCATCAATATAAGCGTCGAATATATTTTCCCTTGTTGTACGTTCAGAAGCAATGCGCTTGATAATAGCCTGTTTTGACAGTTCGAGGGCCTTCTCCGAGCGAGGTATCGTGTCCAGAATGCTGTTGAATGTGCGTATGCAGTCCATCATCTTGTCGTTCTGCGAAATCACAATCGTTGAGGCGTATTCGGGCAGTTCTTTATATGCAGGAGAGCCGTATTCGGCGTATGCGCTGTAAGCAAGTCCGCGTGACTCGCGCAGTTCCTGGAATACCACAGAGTTCATTCCGCCTCCGTAATACTCATTGAACAACGAGATTACCGGTTCACGTTCAGGACTCCATTTATGTCCGTCATTATGATACTGAACCATGTAAATGTTCTTGGCGTCATAAGGAGCTATGAGCACCTCGTTCTGCGGAGTAGGCTGCATGGTGAAATGCTTCGCCATCGGTGTGTCTGCAAGCTTCTTTGGCGTCTTGTGGTTCTTGTCAAGAATGGAGATCAGCTTGTCCAGCTCCATTGGACCGTAATACATAATTGTATGCTTGTAGTTTTTCAGTCCTCTAATCTTGTCTATAAGCTGCTGAGGATTCATGCTGTGCAACTCTTCAGATGACGGAATAAATAGCGCTCCGTTATATGTACCATACATTCCATACACCTGCAAGTAAGCACAGTTAACATCTTGACTGAGCTTTAATAACGGACGTAAATCCTCTTCCTTTTCTACAAATTTACTATAAGCAGCCGTATCTACCTTTGCATTCTCAATAAAATCATCAAACAATGATATTGCCTCAGGCATATTCTTTGCCAGACCACTGATGCTGACATACATGTCTCTTGCCCTGACATCGATTTTATACGAGCAAGCCAGCTCATAAAACTTCTGTTGAAGCTGTTTGGCCGTCATCTTATCGGTGCCGAGAAGCTTCATATAATTTGCAGCATATTTCAGCCACTTGTCGTTCTCCTGTCCCTGCATTATGTAATATGTAAGCTTGAAACGGCCGTTTTCCGTGTTCTTGACGTAAAGCACAGGCAGTTTGCTCTTCTTTGTCTTACCCTTAACAATGTCTTTTTTGAAATCAACGAACTTAGGATGTATCGGCTCAACCTTTGAGTTGATTATCTCCTTTACGAAGTCGCTCTGCAGGTCGCGGTTGGCAGGTATAGGCGTAATCTGAGGTTTGTCTATCTTCTTCAGAGTGGTATCTGTGCCTATACGCTTGTAAACTGTTACATAATTATCGAGGAAATGACGCCTTGCAAAGTCTATAACCTGCTGCTTTGTTATGCCTGAGATACGGTCGATACGCCCTATAACATCGCCCCACTTGGCACGGTTGATGAAAGCAGTAGCCATCATATCGGCGCGGTCTTTATTGCTTTCGATTGACTGGTAAAACTTCAGCTTCTCGTTGTTCGCCACAGCCTTAATCAGATTTTCGTCAAAGTCGCCACGTTTCAGTTTGTCAATCTCGCTAAGCATCAGCTCCTTTACCTCGTCAAGAGTCTGGTTCTTTTTAGGACGACCATTTAAAACTATACTTGAATATTCTGTTTTCCACTCGGTAAGAGCAGAGGCTGACATACATTTTATCGACTGGTTAAGGTCGAGGTTGAACAAACCTGCTATATCGTTATCAAGCATTTCAGAAACGAGTTTCAGTGTGTCTGCCTGCATGGAGCTTGCCTTGTCGAATCTCCATCCAACCAAAACCCTCTCAGCATCATTACCTACCACAGTGGTGTCGGTGATGGCTGTAAGCTCTTTCAGCGGCGCATATTCAGGCTGCGAAAGATGGGGATTAGGCTTCCAAGAACCAAAATACTTGTCGATAACAGCTATCACCTCGTCAGGATTGAAGTCGCCTGACATACAGATTGCCACATTGTTGGGAACGTAATAACGCTTAAAATATTTCTTAAGGTTAAGGATTGACGGATTTTTCAGATGTTCTTGCGTTCCTATGATAGTCTGCGTGCCATAAGGATGGCCGGGATACAGCTTATAGTTCAATGCGTTATAGGCCTTTTCAAAATCATTGGTCAGTCCAATATTGTACTCCTCATACACAGTCTCAAGCTCTGTATGGAAACCACGGATTACCATATTCTGGAAACGGTCAGCCTCTATGCGTGCCCAGTTTTCAACCTCGTTTGAAGGTATATCCTCAACGAAGCAGGTCATGTCGTAGCCCGTGAAAGCGTTAGTCCCTTTCGCTCCGATGGCCGCCATCAGCTTGTCGTACTCATTGGGAATGAAGTATTTGGCAGCGAGCTGCGACAGACTGTCTATTCCGTGATAATATTCACGTCGCTGAACCGAGTCCTTCAGCGTGCGGTAAACCTCAAAGCGGTTCTGTATAGAGTCGAGCAATGGAGCCTCGGCTGCCGCGTCTGTGGTTCCAAACAGGCGCGTACCTTTGAACATGAGGTGCTCAAAATAGTGTGCCAGACCTGTCGTTTCAGGAGGATCGTTGCGGCTGCCCGTACGCACGGCGATATACGTCTGGATACGTGGTTCATTGTCGTTTACCGACAAATATACTGTCAGACCATTGTCCAACTTGTATATTCGGGTCTTCGTCAGATCGCCCGGAACGGTCTTGTACTTGTATTCCTTTGCCGTCGTCGGCAGCACTAAGGCTATCAGGAATACTAAAAATAATGATTTTAATTTACCCATACTCAATTATGTTTTAATATTAAAAATATCATAATACAATAATATCCGTTCGGGATAGTTGTCAATGCAGTGCTGAGAAAGTGTCAAGTATAATAATACGACCGGCAAGTCCGATTTATAAGAATATCTGTTTGTATTGCGTATTATTATTGTCTGGCAGATGTCACAAGTGCAAGAAAGCTAATCCACTTACATATAATGCATGTATTGCCCTTATTATTTGAATGCAAAATTATAAATTTTACTCAACCCAAACAAACAATCTTAATTTTAATTATAAAATATATTGCGCTTGTCAGTATTATTTATTCATTTGTGCAATAAAATCCTTCATATATTACAATAACATCCGATTTGTCGGTGTAAAATGCACAGAATGATATAGTACGAGAAAAAAAGGTTACCTTTTGCAATGTAGAAGGTAACCTTTTATTAATTGTAAATCAATGATAAATAATCACTGATGATTTTTTGTTTTAACCTGATTAATATCCGAAGATTTCCTCAGTTGTAAGCCTCTTTACAGGTCCGATCTTTTCAAGAGCCTTCATGTCGAGCTGCTTCTCATCGCCGAGAATCATGTAGCGGTAAGGCTTGTTGGCCATGTGCTCTTTCTCAAACTTGGCTACGTCGTCCATTGTCATTGAAGGCACAGTCTCATAAATCTTCTTGTTGATGTCGTAGTCGATGCCGAGGTTCTGGGCGCCAAGATATGCATAAAGCAAATATTCCTTAGTAACGCGCCGTGTGGCAATGCGCTTCATCAGAGCCTGTTTCGACAGTTCGAACGCCTTCTCAGACTTCGGCATTGTATCCAAAATATTATTGAACGTGTTGATGCAGTCCATCATCTTGTCGTTCTGCGAGATGATGTAAGTATAAGCGTATTCAGGCTCTCCCTTGTCGCTCGGTCTTCCGTACATGGCGAACGCGCTGTATGCAAGTCCGCGGGCCTCGCGCAACTCCTGGAATACCACGGTATTCATACCTCCCCCGTAGTACTCGTTGAACAGCGAAATTACCGGCTCGCGGTCAGGACTCCACTGGCTGTTCTCGTTATGGAACTGCATCATGTATATGTTCTTTGCGTCATACGGAGCGATGTACACCTCGTTTTGCGTGGTCTCTTGCATCTTGTAAGGCTTGCCTGCCGGCACGTCGGCAAGCGTTTTGATTGCCTTTTGGTTCTTGTCAATGGCAGCGACAAGTTTATCAAGCTCCATCGGACCATAATAGAGCACCTCGTGCTTGTAACCTTTAAGCGCCTTAATCATGTCGACAAGCTTCTGTGGATCCATTTCTTTCAACTCCGTCGTCGACGGAATGTTGAGCCACGTATTATAAGCACCGTACATTCCGTATTGTTGTAGTCTGCTGAAATTCACTCTCTGGTCAAGCTTGTTGTCAGCACGCGATTTTTCTTCTATGCCTACATACTTTGTGTAAGCCTCCGTGTCAACCTTCGCATTAGACATTACATCGTCAAGCAAAGCCATGGCTTCAGGCATGTTCTCGGCCAATCCGTTCAGGTAAATCCGGATGGCTTTTGTGTCAACTATTATCCCATAGTCACAAGCCAAGCTGTAGAACTTTTGCTTTACCTGCTCGGCGGTCATCTTGTCCGTGCCGAGATAGTTGAAATATTGCGCGGCATAATACAGCCATTTATTGCTTTCCTCACCAAATTTATAATAATAACTCAGTGTGAAGCGGCCGTTCTCAGTGTTCTTAACGTACAATACGGGCAGGCCGTTTTTCGTCTTACCTTTTACAATGTCCTTATCGAAGTCAACGAATTTAGGCTGTATCTGATCAACCGTGGTATTTACTATTTCAGTTACAAACTCGCTCTGCAGGTCGCGGTTGGTAGGTATGGCCGTAATGTGGGGCTTGTCTATTTTCTTGACCGATGTATCTTCGCCGATGCGTTTGTAAACGGCGATATAATTGTCCTTGAAATGGCGGTTGGCAAAGTCGACAATCTGCTGCTTTGTAATATTCGATATGCGGTCGAGGCGGCCAACTACGTCGCTCCATTGCTGGCGGTTGATGAAGGCGTCAACAAACATATTGGCGCGGCCTCCATTACTTTCGAGAGTTGTGTAGAAATACAGTTTCTTGTTGTTGATGACTGCCTTAAGCAAGTCTTCACTGAACTCGCCCTTCTTTAACTTCTCAATCTCACCGAGAAGCAGGGCTTTGACGTCATCAAGCGACTGCCCTTCTTTGGGGAATCCGGCAACAACAAATCCAGAATATTCAGCCAGCGGATAAGTGAAAGCACCACCGCCGAGCCACTTCATCTGCTGGTCAAGGTCGAGGTCCATAAGTCCGGCCTTGCCGTTGGACAGCATGTCGCTGATTACATCGAGAGTATCTGCCTGGAACGATGCCGCCTTGTCAAACTTCCACGCCATGTATATGCGCTCCGATTCCTGGCCTACAACCGTTGTGTCGGCAGGCGCGGTGCGGTCTGGTATTGGTGCATATTCAGGCTGTGAGAGGTTGGGATTGGGCTTCCATGTGCCGAAATACTTGTCGATTATGGCAATAACCTTGTCCGGGTCGAAGTCGCCCGCCATGCAGATAGCCACGTTGTTGGGCACATAGTAACGCTTAAAATAGTTTTTAATGTTTACAATCGACGGATTCTTCAGGTGCTCCTGTGTTCCGATGGTTGTCTGTGTACCATACGGATGTCCGGGAAAGAGCAAGGCATTCATGGCCGTAAACAGTTTCTGATTGTCGTCGCCGAGACCGATGTTGTACTCCTCATACACGGCTTCAAGCTCGGTGTGGAAACCGCGGATGACCATGTTCTGAAAACGGTCTGACTCTATGCGCGCCCAGTTTTCAATCTCGTTGGCCGGTATGTTCTCTACATAGCAGGTAACGTCGTTGCTTGTATAAGCATTGGTTCCTTGCGCTCCGATAGACGACATCAGCTTGTCGTACTCGTTGGGGATGAAATATTTTGCAGCGAGCTGCGACAGGCTGTCAATCTGCTGATAGTAAGCGCGGCGTTGAAGCGAGTCTTTCAGTGTGCGGTAAACCTCGAAACGGTTTTGTATTGAGTCGAGCAGTACGGCTTCTTTTGCCGCGTCTATCGTTCCAAACTGGCGTGTGCCCTTGAACATTAGGTGCTCAAGATAGTGTGCAAGACCTGTCGTTTCAGGCGGGTCGTTGCGGCTTCCGGTACGCACGGCTATGTACGTTTGAATGCGCGGTTTCTCGTTGTTTACCGACAAATACACCGTCAGACCGTTGTCCAACGTGTAGATGCGTGTCTTCGTCAGGTCGCCTTTGACGGTCTGATACTTGTATTCCTTTGCCGTAAGCGGCAACACCAAGGCGAGCAGGAATACAAAAAACGCTGATCTAAAATTTCTCATATTAATAGTGTTAAGGTTGAAATTACGATAGTCTTACATGCCTGAAGCCCAGTCATGACAGTTGGGCGAGGAACTTGTCGAGCGTGGCACGGTCGACGTCGCCCATCGAAAACTCCTTCTCGGCGTCACGTCTTATCTCGTCGAGCCATGCCTCTCGGGCGGCTTTTCCACGCTCGCGCATCAACTCGAAATCTTCTTCGGTAAGCTCGTCCTTACCTAAATAATACTTGATAAGGCTGACTGTAAACGTCCACAGGTATTCGCCGTACATGTCGTTATAGGCTACGAATACTTCGGTCAGGTCGTTGACGGTGCTTATAATGCCCAACTTTATCTTCTCAATGACACGCTCCACCTCGGAAGACGGCAACAGTAATCCCGACAAGTCGCTCCATCCGCCTGCACCTGAAGCCGCGCACCTGTCGTCAAGGTCGTGCGACATGAGCACCTCGCCGATAAAAAGCTCGACGGCCATGTCGTACAACCGCAGGCCGCGACGCAACGACTTGCCGCTAATCTTGCAGCCTTCGTACTCGTAAACTGCGGCGGCCTCGCCCTGTATACGGAGCAGGCGGCCCAACTCTTCGCGTCCTTCCATTATCTCATTAATTGTGAACGGACTGAGCCAATCATAGTTTATGAGCGTATTCTTGGCCGACTCCATTCTTACGTCGCGCCTCGGCCATTTGCTTATGTCACGGTAAAGCCCGACCGTGGCGATGTTCTTTCCGGGCACCAGTACGGTGTCTCGGCCTGTACCAATAATGTAAGAGAAAGGCAGCCTGCGCGTGTCAGGGTGGCCGGATATCTTACCCATGCACATCGAGAAAGCCCCTATCGTAGCAGGCAGAAGCGTATGCGAGCCGCTGGCCGTCTTGCTTCCACGCTCCAAAGTGCCGTAATGCACAGGGCCCATCTTGTACGCATGGTTGCTGAAATTAGTGCAAGAACCGGCATTATAAAAAGAAGTCATGCAGCCGATAAGCAGCGAACTCTTGTGATGGCTTGCCGAAAACGGGCCGCAGAATGCGGCGCACGCCTCGCCGTTTGCCATATACGTGTTGGCGAAAAACAGGCTGCTTTCGGCTGTAAATCCGTTGGTTATCTGGCAAGCTTCACCCACATAACAGTTAAAGATCTTTGCACTGTTTAGCACAGAAGAGCCGTCGGCTATTATTGAGTTCTCGCATATAACGCCCGAACCTATGTAAACGCTGTCGTCAGGAGCTGCGGCGAGAGTACAGTCGCTGAGCCGGCAAGCACCGTTAACCTCGCAATTATCGTCGATGTTGGTATTGGTTATCTCCGTGGTGTTGGTTATCCGCACGCGGTTACCTATCGTTCCCCTGTCTGCAAGCCGCTGGCTTATGTCGTTCCTCGCCATCGTTTTCAATGCCGCAGACAAATCCTTGTCATCCGGGTGCGCCACCATTAGCGCAGCGATGTTGGCCGTCAAGCCGCGGAACAGCACCACATTACCATTGCCTGCTTCGTTGAGGACCGATATCGTGTTCCCCTCGCCGAAGGTTGCCTCGGCCGTTGTCTCCATGGTAGCCACGTTACAGATGCAGCACTCGTCGCCGATTACATAGTTGTTGATGTAGCATCCGACATTCTCAATCAGACAGTTGTCGCCTATGGTGACATTGCGCAGCGTGGCATTGCTTATCCCCGAATGCTTCATGAAGCCGTTTGTAACTTCAATATTCTTCTCGAACACGCCGAGGTTTACCGTGCCGTAAAACCTCACATTCCTGATAAAGGTAGGGTTGAAATCGTAGTCTACGTTCAGGCTGGTCCAGTCTTCGGCCGTACAACCATTCTCTTCGAGTATTCCGATCTCCTCGTCCGACAACAATCTGTAATCGTACATGGCATTAATATTTTAACTGTTAATGTGGTAAAAGAATCATTCAGTAGGATAAAGGAAGTCGTTGTACGGATATTTCTGTACATGCAGCTCGCGCACCAGGTTGTAAATAGTGTTGCGCATTTCCTCTATGTTGGTCTTGTTCTTGGCCGAAATGAAAAGGCAATTATCATTGAGCTTGGCCATCCAGGTCTGCTTCAGTTCGTCGAGTGTTATGTTCTCCTTCGTGGCAGGCGTAAGGTCGTCGGGCTCTTTGTCCACCCACGTATAAGCATCGATTTTGTTGAAGATTATCATCGACGGCTTGTCCGCGCATCCCAAGTCCTTCAGAGTGTTATCGACTACGGTTATCTGTTCCTCGAAATCGGGGTGTGAGATGTCTACAACATGCAGAAGCAGGTCAGCCTCGCGCACCTCGTCCAACGTACTCTTGAACGAATCGACAAGGTCGGTAGGCAACTTGCGGATGAAACCGACGGTGTCTGCCAGCAGGAAAGGCAGGTTCTCTATCACCACCTTACGCACTGTAGTGTCAAGTGTGGCAAAGAGTTTGTTCTCTGCAAACACCTCACTCTTTGCCAACAGGTTCATTATGGTTGACTTACCGACGTTGGTATAACCTACAAGAGCTACACGGATAAGGCGTCCGCGGTTCTTGCGCTGAGTCGTCTTCTGCTTGTCTATCTCGGCAAGGCGCTGCTTGAGGAGCGACATGCGCTGCAGGATGATACGGCGGTCCATCTCGAGCTGCGTCTCGCCTGGACCACGCAGGCCAACGGAACCCTTGCCTCCGCCGGAACCGCTACCGCCTCCCTGACGCTCAAGGTGGGTCCACAACCTTTGCAGACGCGGCAACATGTAGCGGTATTGGGCCAATTCGACCTGCGTCTTGGCACTGGCCGTCTGGGCACGCATGGCGAAAATGTCGAGAATGAGCGACGTGCGATCAAGTATCTTCACCTTCAGTTCGCCCTCTATATTGCGTATCTGCTTTGCCGACAGCTCGTCATCGAAAATCACCATTCCGATTTCGCGTTCGGCTTCCTCTTCCATCTGGATGTATTGCTTTATTTCTTCAAGTTTTCCTTTGCCTACGTATGTAGTCTGGTTAGGACCTCCCACCTTCTGCGTGAAACGCTTGACGGTCACGGCACCAGCCGTGTCGGCCAGGAACTCGAGTTCGTCAAGATATTCTTTCGTCTTGGCTTCGTCCTGCTCCTGGGTGATAAGTCCTACGAGAATGGCCGTTTCGGCTTTTACTTCAGAGATTACAAATTCTTTCATCAGTCGATTTTAATCTTTGATACATATATAATAAATACAAAGTTACGTTTTTTATGTCGAAATACAAAATAAAAAATTATTCTTAACTCTTGCTTAACGTTAACCCAGACAACGAAATGACAAATTGTCCGGGTTAACGTTCAAAAAGTTATAAATTACCCTTATATGGTATCGATGCTTTTTTAGTATCTTTGCAGCCGCTTAAATTATAATTAAGTATTTTACCGTATGGGAAATCCTTTCAAAAACATAAAAGAAAAAGTCTTAACAGCATGGAGCATGGCCAACCGCCGTGCCAAGCGTTTCGTCGAATGGCAGCGCAAGGGAGTGACGCCGCAGCCTCTTTCAGGCGACTCACACGTATGCCTGAACTGCGACACTGCCTTCACGGGCAATTTCTGTCCCCGCTGCGGACAGTCGGCCGGGGTTACACGCTTCACATTACACCACGCGCTTAACAAGGCCCTGGAGGTGTGGGGACTAGGCAACCGCAGCCTGCCGCGAACCCTCTGGCATCTAATCTACCGCCCCGGCTACATGATCGGCGACTACCTTGAGGGCCGTCAAGCTCCGTATTTTCCTCCCATAAAGATGCTATTCCTCGTCACAACGGCTTATATTCTTGTGCAACACTTCCTCGCCCCGGGCGTGATTGAGCAGACTTACGCCGACGCGCTAGAACAGCTTAACGAGAAAACCGTGGACATAAGCGGCGGTGAAGGAGCTTACGAGGGAAAGCAATACATGCTTCAGGGAATGAACCTTTTTATCAACACATTCAAGGAAACGACCACTTTCTTCCAACACAATCAAGCCGTTGAACTAATCTTTTCCCACAGCCTTTTCGCCCTGCTTGCCATGCGCGTATTCCGCCGGTCGCCGCTGCGTCCGAACATGAACATAACGGAGTGCTTCTTCTCGCAGGTGTTCATTGCCACCCAACTGCTCATGATATCAACAGTTTGCGTCGCAGCCACGGGCGGGAGCATGTGGATTGACAACATATACATCATGCCAACGTGGCTATTGCTGCTCGTCCTGCTGTATGACTACAAACAGCTGTACGGCTTCAGCCTGCTGCGCACGGCATGGTACACGGTAAAAATACTCGTCGGATGGTTTGCCTGCCTTGTCTTGCTGCTAATAGGCTGGATGGCGTTGAGCGTTGCCTGGACTGCAATCATGAATTGAGGATTTTACGAATGGAAGCCATGTGGCACTCTATGAAAAGTGTTACGGTACGCCAAGCCCCGCCTATGCAACAAACGGCATGCAACAATGCTTGCTTGGCGTCAAGAACATACATGACCGATTGACAAGTTTAAAACATAATTTTACACGATTGTGAATTTTGATTTTAAAACCGAATTTTCGCAAACGTTTACGTAGTTTTTTCATCAAAATACTTGCATTTATTGACTTAGGTCAATTTATTTGGCTAAATTTGCATCGTAATTAAGAGATTTTCAGAATTACATGCTACATTGATTCTAAAGACTAAGACATTCAAAAAGTAAGAATCTGCCTTGATGTGATATCAAGGCAATTTTTATTTTTATCCTATGCCAAGTATGGGCTGCAAACTGTCACGACTATCATTTCCCGACAATTTTTCATTTGAATTTCCCGATTTTATATACTAAACCGCAAAAACGGCACATCTGCGACCCGATCGGCATGTACAGGCAAAGCGCCGATGTGGGCTGTAATTCAAACGGAAGCACAGGCCGACATAACTGTAACAAATACAGATTTTTATGAGTAGCAGGGGCATTTCTCAGGATATTTTCTTAATTTTGCATGGACAATAAAAACAGGCTACGCGCCGGCTGGCGCAACATTTACAAATTGTCGCTGCAAGACTGCCGTACGGAAACGACCACCGTGAGCCTCGGCACGTCAAGACTTGATTGTTTACTACAGGAATATTCAATAAATATGTATTATGTTTCAAAACAGATGGAGATAGCAGGATGCCATCGCCTCACCCTACCCTACGAAAGCAAGTGCCGCAAGATGCACGGGCACAACTGGATTGTAACCGTACACTGTAAAGCCAAGGAGCTTAATGCCGAAGGCATGGTGGTTGACTTCAAGGTAATAAAAGAAAAGATACACGGCTATCTTGACCACGGCGACTTCAACGAGCTGCTGCCGTTCAACCCTACCGCCGAGAACATAGCACGCTGGATATGCGAGCAGGTAGAACACTGCTACCGCGTCGACATTGAAGAAAGCAGGAACAACAAGGTGACATACATCAAGGACGAAGAATAAACCGAGGGAGATGCGCATCAACGAAATATTCTACTCACTGCAAGGCGAAGGCCATTACACGGGCACTCCGGCCGTGTTCATAAGGTTTTCAGGATGCAACCTGAAATGTCCGTTTTGCGACACGGAGCACAACGATTACACAGAGATGGACGAAGACTCGATAGTCGGCAAGGTGTCCGAATATCCGGCATCGCACGTTGTCATCACCGGCGGCGAACCTACACTGCAACTCACGGCGTCGCTTGTCGACAAGCTGCACGCGGCAGGCAAATACGTGCAAATAGAGACCAACGGCACCAACCGTCTGCCCGACGGATGCAGCATCGACTGGATTACATGCTCGCCGAAGTACCGGCCGGTCAACCTGAACCGCATAGACGAACTTAAAGTAGTATTCATGGGCGCAAACCAAGACATGTCACGATACGACGGCATGGAAGCCTCGGTATACAGCCTGCAGCCATGCGACACGGGCGACGGTAAGGCAAACGCCCGCATACTGGAGGAAACCATAGCCTATTGTCTGGCCCATCCTAAATGGCGCTTGTCGTTACAGACCCATAAGATCATCAACGTTAGATAACGCCCGGCCAGGCGTCAACAAGCATCATAAAAGAAACGGATTTCCAAGAGACGGCTTTTTGCATTGTAAAAGGCCGTCTCTTGGCGTGTAAAAGGCAACCTTTTGCAAGGCAAAAGGCGGCAAATTGCAAAGCGCCTTATAGCCAGGTACTTACAAACATTTTGCAAAACACCGTAAAAGGATTGGTTTTATTAAGGCAAAAAGAAACGAGCGTGAAACCACCGGCATCGGCTTACGATGTGCCGCAGTCGTGGTTTTACGCTCGTTTTTTCCGCGAACGACAGAATGCACTGTCGTCAACAAGTCAATTCTCAACAATCATAAAGCAATCTGCCAATCATCCGCAAAACTCCTCGATGGCCTTACGGACCACGGCTTCAGCCTCCTCGACAGAGCATTCCAACCGGCCGCCGGAAGCGTTAAGGTGTCCGCCGCCGTTAAAATAACGTTCGGCCATCTTGTTGCACGGAAAATCGTCGACCGAGCGCAGGCTCACCCACACAAGATTGTCTTTCTCCGTATCCTGCCTGAGCGATATGCTGAGTTTGGAACCTTTAATCTGTAAAGGCATGTTGACAAGCCCCTCGGCGTCGCCTTTTATATAATGGAACTTCTTAAGGTCGTCGCGTGTAAGCACGAAATAAGAAGCCTTGTAATCAGACAGGACAACCAATTTCTGGTAAAGCACATAACCGGTAAGCCTTACGCGCCACTCGCTGTAATTGTTGTACACATTGCGGTAAATCTTGTCTTTGTTGATACGCTTGGTGAGAAGCTGGCTTATGATAAAGAAAATCTCGGGACGCGTAGAGTTGTATGTAAATCCGCCCGTGTCTGTCATCATGCCGCAATACAGCGGTACCGCACATTTACGGGTCATAAGGTCAAAACCGCCAAGTTGCCATATCAGGCGGAACACCAGCTCGCACGTACTGCACGCCTCGGGATGCGATATGCACAGCACCGTGTCCATATCGGGACTTAAGTGGTGGTCAATCATTACTTTCGCCGACTTTGAATTGGTTATAGCCTCAACCATGTCGCCCGTACGCGACACCGTGTTGAAGTCGAGGCAGAACAGAAGGTCTGCCTGTGACAGTATTTCGTCGGCAAACGACTTGTGCTTGTCATAGCGCACCATGCGTTCAGTGCCCGGAAGCCACTGAAGAAAGTCTGGATAAGCGTCAGGGACGATTACGACCGGCACCTTGCCGCACTCATGCAAGTATTCGGACAGGCCGAGCATGGAGCCTACGGCGTCACCGTCAGGATTGCGGTGGCAACACAAAACAATCTTATCAGACGTGCCTATTAGCTGACGGAACCGTTCAAGCTCCGCAACTGTAAGAATATCTATGTTCATCTCAAAAAGTTAACAATGTTTAGGCAGGCAAGCCGGCATGCGTCCTTCCGATATGCCTAAAGGCATGAAAAAACACACTAGCCGGACAGAATGCCGGCTTGCCACAAAGAGGTTACTGTAAATGCCAACACCGGCACAGGCCCGGCATTTAGAACAATTCAGCAGGATAAACTCCTTCGTCGACCAGTCCTTGTATCCTGTCGACCACGCCCTGGCGGTCGGCAGCGTAAGTAACGCCGAACCATTTGCTCGTAGTATCGAGCACATTCACCGTCGCAGTACCGTCGTTGATTAGCTTGTTGACCATCAAAGGTATGAAGAACTCGGCCTTGAGGTTTGACATGTTGGCCGGGTCAGACAGGAACTCCTTGAAATATTCCTCGCTATGCTCGAAATAATCCGGCGTGAAGCCCCACATGTTCATTGACACAGGTGTATTGTCGTCTACGGCAACCCACTTACCTTCCTCATCCTTGTAGCTGACCTTGCCTTCAACACGCATGATCTCGGTACGCTCAACAACGGTGGTAAGGTTGCCATCATTATCCTTCGAACATATTCCACGGGCAACGGTTCCGTTCTCAGACAAAGTATTGCCTACACGGAAACCTACCATGGCGTAACGGTTTGTACTGCCTTCGGGCAAGTCGGCAAGGAACTTGCCTATCACCATGAAAGCGTCGCGGTTATAGAAATCGTCGCAGTTGATAACGCAGAAAGGTTCTTTAATCACGTCTTTTGCCATGAGCACGGCATGGTTGGTACCCCATGGCTTTACACGACCTTCCGGACAGGCGAAGCCTTCGGGCAGGGCATCAAGACTCTGGAAACAAAGTTCCACCGGCACATGGCCCTCATACTTGCATAAAACCTTCTCCCTGAAGTCTTGCTCAAAATCCTTACGGATAACGAAAACAATCTTGCCGAAGCCGGCCTTGATAGCATCATAAATTGAATAGTCCATAATGGTCTCGCCATTAGGCCCAAGACCGTCGAGCTGCTTAAGCCCGCCGTAACGGCTGCCCATTCCGGCAGCCAGCAACAATAACGTTGGTTTCATAATCGTTTATAAGATTTGATATAATAAAATGCTTTCCATCATTTTTCACACGCCATGAACTTAAAACGACAACGCTCATGGCACTAACAAAGTGCAAATATAACATATTTTGTCAATAACTCGAACAGTTAATGTCATTTTTTTACACTATTGCGCAAAAGCATTACCATATTTATGGTCATGGCACAGGTATTGTTCCGCAGCACAGGCAATAGCATTAAACTTTAATGACGGCGGACAATTGAAAATTATTTTACATTTGTAAAAAACGTGGTGCACATTCGTAAAATGCTTAGTACCACAAAAAAATTGGTCAAACAGTATTAAACCTAGCATGTTCAAAAGCCATAAATACGCCTTGACTGCAGATGGGAACAAAAACCACCATATATAATAAGGTGAAAAGCAGGCAAAATCAGCTTCACATGTCACAAAGTGATAACATTCCGGCACAAAGCGGGTCCCGGTTGCAGTCTTACTTTTCAAAAAAGTTCAATCTCATTGAAACACAACGAAGTATTCCATTTTGGGAAACTTTTTACGATTCTTTTCCCGAAAAATTTTCCAAAAAGTTCTTTTCTATATCGGAAAATGTTCGTAGCTTTGCACCTCGAAAATCAACCCACCATCATGGAAATAAAAAAAACTTACTCCTTTGAAGAAGCCTTCCAAGCCTCTTTGGCTTATTTCGGCGGCGACGAACTGGCTGCCAGAGTTTGGGTGAACAAATATGCCCTGAAAGACAGTTTCGGGAACATTTTTGAAAAGACACCCTCTGACATGCACTGGCGCATCGCCAATGAAGTAGCGAGAATAGAAAACAAGTATAAGAATCCGCTAAGTGCCGAAGACGTTTATAACGTACTAGACCACTTTAAATATATTGTACCTGCAGGCAGCCCGATGACAGGCATAGGCAACAGCCATCAGGTTGCATCATTGTCAAACTGTTTCGTCGTAGGACTCGACGGCGACGCCGACTCATACGGAGCAATCCTGAGAATCGACGAAGAGCAAGTCCAGCTGATGAAACGGCGTGGCGGCGTAGGACACGACCTTTCACACCTGCGTCCCAAGGGTTCGCCCGTTAACAACTCGGCGCTCACATCAACAGGCCTAGTACCCTTCATGGAGCGTTACAGCAATTCGACACGCGAAGTAGCCCAAGACGGACGACGCGGAGCGCTCATGCTGTCGGTAAGCATCAAACATCCGGACAGCGAAGCCTTCATCGACGCAAAAATGACGGAAGGTAAAATAACCGGCGCAAACGTATCCGTCAAGATTGACGACGAGTTCATGAGGTCGGCAATCGACGACCGCGAATACACACAGCAGTTTCCTGTCGACAGCGACAAACCGAGTGTGGAAAAGGCCATCAGCGCAAAGAAGTTATGGGACAAGATTGTACACAACGCATGGAAAAGCGCCGAGCCCGGTGTGCTGTTCTGGGACACCATAATCCGTGAAAGCATACCCGACTGCTACGCAGACCTCGGTTTCCGCACCGTTTCAACAAACCCATGCGGCGAGATTCCGCTCTGCCCCTACGACTCTTGCCGACTGCTGTCAATCAACCTTTATTCATACGTAGTAAACCCGTTCACAGACAAGGCTTACTTCGACTTCGACCTGTTCCGCCGCCACGTCGCAATGGCGCAGCGCATAATGGACGACATCGTGGACATGGAGCTCGAGAAGATCGACCTCATAATGGAGAAGATCAAGAGCGACCCGCAGAGCGACGAAGTGAAATTCACAGAATACCACTTGTGGGAAAAGATTAAGCGCAAGAGTGGACTTGGCCGCCGTACAGGCGTCGGCATAACCGCCGAAGGCGACATGATAGCAGCCATGGGACTGCGCTACGGCACGCAGGAAGCTACGGACTTCTCGGTCGAAGTGCACAAGGCACTGGCCATCGAGGCTTACCGCTCGTCTGTCATAATGGCAAAAGAGCGCGGAGCATTTGAAATATATGATGCCAAACGAGAAGAGAACAACCCATTCGTAAACCGCATAAAGGAAGCCGATCCCGCCCTTTATGAAGAAATGGCAAAATACGGGCGACGCAATATTGCCTGCCTTACAATAGCCCCAACCGGCACGACAAGCCTTATGACGCAAACGACAAGCGGAATAGAGCCGGTGTTCATGCCCGTGTACAAGCGCCGCCGCAAGGTGAACCCCAACGACAGCGACGTACATGTCGACTTCGTTGACGAGGTAGGCGACTCGTTCGAAGAATACATTGTCTACCACCGCAAGTTCATCGAATGGATGAGGATAAACGGGTATGACACCCAGAAACGCTACACGCAAGAAGAAATTGACGACCTGATAGCCAAATCACCTTATTATAAGGCCACGGCAAACGATGTTGACTGGCTGATGAAGGTACGCATGCAGGGTGCAATACAGAAATGGGTAGACCACAGCATCAGCGTAACAATCAACCTTCCGAACAACGTGGACGAAGCACTCGTAAACCGTCTGTACGTCGAAGCATGGAAATCAGGATGCAAAGGTTGCACCGTATATCGCGACGGTTCGCGCTCTGGTGTTATGCTCTCGGTCGAGAAGAAAAAAGAAAAAGGCGGCGAGGAGATAAGTACACAGCACCAACTGCCGCCGTGCAGGCATCCTGAAGTAACCGAGGTAAGACCAAAGGTACTTGAATGTGATGTAGTACGTTTCCAGAACAACAAGGAGAAATGGGTGGCATTCGTCGGACTGTTGGACGGTTATCCATACGAAATCTTCACCGGTCTCCAGGACGACGAGGAGGGTATCGTGCTGCCAAAGACAATTACAAAGGGCAAGATAATCAAACAAGTTGACGACAACGGGAAATCGCGTTACGACTTCCAGTTTGAGAACAAGCGTGGATATAAGACTACCGTTGAAGGCTTGAGCGAGAAATTCAACCCTGAATACTGGAACTACGCAAAATTGATATCAGGCGTGCTACGCTACCGCATGCCAATATCACATGTGATTAAACTGGTAGGTTCGCTGCAGCTAAAGGACGAAAGCATCAACACATGGAAAAACGGTGTTGAACGCGCCCTTAAGAAATACATTACCGACGGAACTGAAGCCAAAGGACAGAAATGTCCGTCATGCGGACAGGAAACCCTCGTATACCAAGAAGGATGCCTGATCTGCAAGAACTGTGGAGCATCGAGATGCGGATAATGTAAAACAAAACTTATACACCGGGGTCGGGAATTAAGGGGGAAACGACTTACCGCCATAACAAGCATGGACGCTTTCTTAATTCTCGACCCTTATTATATTAAAGGCACATAATTGATTTACAATGAAATTATCATCAAGTTACGTCTGTCTTAACAAGGTGCGCTTTCATGCCAACCACGGAGTGTTGCCACAAGAAAGAGCCACCGGTGGCGAATTTGTCGTAAGCCTCAGGGCAAAATATCTTTTTGAAAAGGCCATAGAAAGCGACAACGTCGAAGACACACTTAACTATGCCGAATTGTTTGACATCATAAATAAGGAGATGCAAAAGCCTTCCTGCCTGCTCGAGCACGTTGCCGGCAGGATAGGCAAAAGCATCATCGAGGCATTCCCTTCGATCGAGACTATTGACATAACCATCGATAAGACAAACCCACCAATGGGAGCCGACCTGGCCAGTGCATCGGTAGAACTACACTTAATAAATGATAAAACTTTTTGAAAGGTAACAGTTTTTCATAAATAAATTACTACCTTTGTATTTGTAATAAATCACACATGGGCAAAAGAATAGTATTATCATTACTGATATTTGTCTCTTTAACAGCCGCTTCCTTTGGCGCGGACGACCGTTTTACGCTCGTCATCGACGCTGGCCACGGCGGGCATGATGCAGGCGCTAAAGGAGCTTTTTCATACGAAAAAAACATCAACCTGAATGTTGCTTTGGCCTTCGGCCGCTATGTTGAAGAAAACTGTCCCGATGTAAAAGTAGTGTACACGCGCAAGACGGACGTGTTCATACCACTGCACAAACGGGCAGACATAGCCAACAAGAACAAAGCCGACGTGTTCATATCAATCCACACTAACGCCCTGCCTAAAGGGAGTATAGCCCGCGGCTTGGAAACCTACACTATGGGTATACGCCGTTCCGACGAAAAGCTGAGTGCTGCACAACGCGAGAACTCTGTAATCGTAATCGAGGAAGATTATAAGGAACACTACGAAGGCTATGACCCCAATTCGCCAGAAAGCGCAATAATGTTCGAATTCATGCACGACAAAAACATGGCACGCAGCGTAGAACTGGCAAAATACGTGCAAAACAGTGTATGTTCGACAGCAAAACGGCCGAATAAAGGCGTCAAACAAGACGTTTTTCTTGTATTACGCGAAACGTCCATGCCTGCGTGCCTTATTGAATTAGGTTTCATAACGACTCCTGACGAAGAGAAATTCCTGAACAACAAGGAAAACATAGACAAACTTGCAAAAGGCATATTCGAGGCTTTTTCCAAATACAAGGCAAAATACGACAACAATGTCACCGTGCCATACAAGACGATGAAAAAGCCGAAAACGGAAATACCGACCATTATTCCACCCGCTGACGAAAAGATAACGGAAGAGCCGGAAAAACCTAGAAAAAACAGTCAATCCGCTCCAAAAGTAAAAAAGGAGGAAGCAACACTAACAGAAACAAGCAGTAAAGACTCTGACGAGAACGACAAAAATATTTCAGACAAGCCTGTTTTCAAAATACAGGTTCTTGCAAGCAGCAAGAATCTCAGCCCGACCAGCAGCAACTTCAAAGGTCTTGAAGGAATAGACTCGTACAAAGAAGGAGAGCTTGTAAAATACACATACGGGGCATCGACCGACTATAATGAAATATACCGCCTGCGTAAATCCATATTGGACAAATTTCCAGAAGCTTTCATCATAGCGTTTAAAAACGGAGAGAAAATGGATGTAAGGCAAGCTATAAGAGAGTTTAAGTCTAACAAATAAGAATTGATTATGAAGTTTTTCAATAAAGAAGTCAAAATAGCCTTAGTGGCGATATGCGGATTAGTAATACTGTTTTTCGGTATGAATTTCCTTAAAGGACTGAAGCTGTTCACACCAGAAAACATCTACTACATATCGTTCAAGGACATAAGCGGTCTGTCATCGTCAAGCGCAATTTATGCTGATGGTTTCAAAGTCGGCGTAGTAAGGAACATCATATACAATTTCAACAAGAAAGGCGACATAATGGTCGAGGCCGACATTGACGAAAAGCTGCGCATTCCCAAAGGCAGTAGCGCCGAAATTGTAAGCGACATGCTTGGCAACGTAAAAGTCAACCTGTTGCTCGCCACCAACCCACGCGAGAGAATAATGCCTGGGGGAACCATACAAGGAGGTATCAACGGCGGAGCCCTTGAAAAAGTTTCAAACATGATTCCGACCATAAACCAGATTCTCCCGAAAATCGATTCGATTGTAACAAGCCTGAACATTCTGCTCTCCAATCCGGCAATAGCAAACTCTTTGCAGAATGTGGAGACCGTGACAACCGACCTTACAGTAACCACAAAAAAGCTTAACAACCTGCTTTCAGGCCTTGAAAGGAGCGTACCCGGAATGACAAGAATGGCTGACAGCGTACTTTACAACGCTAACGTTGCAGCCAAAAACATTAATCAAATCGACATTGCCAGCACTGTCGCACATGTAAACGAGACACTTACCAACGTAGAAAAGTTCACAGCTGAACTTAACAACAACGAGGGTACACTTGGATTGCTCATGCGCGACCCGGCACTATACAACAATTTGAACAGCACCATGCGTTCGGCTGATTCGCTCCTCATTGACCTTAAGGCACACCCGAAGCGCTACGTCCACTTCTCAATATTCGGAAGAAAAGGAGATTAAACAACCATACAACGACATCAAGTATGGGATAAAGTCAAAAAGGCATGCAAGAAAAGAAACGGTACTTAAGCCACTGCCACGAAGCAATATGGCACAAACAACCACCACATTCTTTTCTTGCATGCCGGTTTGTTTTTTTCATTAAACAGCCGCACGCTGACTAATTTATAATTCATCTAAATAACGCCGGGCAACACGAATGAATATAAAAAAACTCGGAACTTACTAATACATACCATTTTCAGGACACAGTCCCAAATAAAAGCCTCAACCTTACCATTAGTGTCGGCATATATGCAATCCCCTATTTTTCAAGCACTTGCAAATATGCAATAGTCCAAAATACAACAAATCAGCAACAAGGGCCATAAAGTGCGGTTTTTCGGACATTTACGCAAATCACTCCACAAATCTAGAAAAACAGGTATTTGTGCGTTTCAATATTTTTTGCGAACTTTGCAACGACTTTCATACGTACGGAAAGCCATCATAATCTTATCTTGACAAATGAGCAACACCCCCAACGCACTTTGGGACAGCTGCCTTTCGCTGATAAAAGACAACGTCTCAGAACAGCAATTCAACGCATGGTTCAAGCCTATTGTCTTCGAATCGTTCAATGAAACAAGCCGGACACTTATACTACAAGTGCCCAGCAACTTCTTCGTTGAATATCTTGAAGAGAACTATGTGAGCCTGCTTACCAAAGTGCTGACCAAATATTTCGGTACTGGCATACGTCTTAACTACCGCATCATGGTGGACAAGACGCACAAACTAACCCAGGAAGTCGAACCCGAGCCTATTGCGGACATTGACAAGTCCAGACAGAAGACGACACGCATCAACCAGTCGCCAACAGTACTTGACGCCGCAAAACCACAAGACATAGACTCACAACTCGACCTCCGGCATACGTTTGCCAACTATATTGAAGGCGACAGCAACAAGCTTCCGCGTTCGGTCGGATTGTCTATTGCCGAACACCCCAACTCGACACAGTTCAACCCAATGTTCATTTATGGCCCGTCGGGCTGCGGAAAGACACACCTTGTCAATGCCATCGGCGTGCGTACAAAGGAGCTTTATCCGCAAAAACGGGTATTGTACATCAGCGCAAGACTGTTCCAGGTGCAATACACCGACGCCGTGCTGAAGAACTGTACAAACGACTTCATCAACTTCTACCAGACCATCGACATGCTGATTGTGGATGACATTCAGGAATGGGTGTCGGCAACGAAAACCCAAGAGACGTTCTTCCACATATTCAACCACCTTTTCCGCAACGGCAAACGGATAATTCTGGCATGCGACCGTCCGCCCGTCGACCTTCAAGGCATGAGCGACCGACTGCTGACACGTTTCAGCTGCGGACTTATAGCCGAGCTGGAGAAACCCAACATACAGCTCTGCGTCGACATACTGAACAGCAAAATAAAGCGCGACGGACTGAAGATACCTGAAGAAGTTGTTAGGTTCATAGCACAGACAGCCAACGGAAGCGTGCGCGACCTTGAGGGTGTAATCAACTCGCTGCTAGCATTCTCGGTAGTCTACAACTGCAAGATAGACATGCGCCTGGCAGAAAGGGTCATCAAACGCGCGGTCAAGATAGACAACGAACCGCTCACGATGGACGACATACTCGACACCGTATGCAACCATTTCAACGTCACCACGGCGGCAGTTACAAGCCGTAGCCGCAAGCGCGACTACGTGATAGCACGCCAGGTGTCTATGTATCTGGCGCAGAAATACACCAAAATGCCTGCCTCACGCATAGGAAAGCTCGTCGGAGGGCGCGACCATTCAACCGTGATACACAGTTGCACGCAGATTGAACAGAGGTTAAAGATAGACAAACTGTTCTGCAGCGAGATTGAAAGCATAGAAAACTCGTTCAAGCTGAAGAAATAAAATCAAGCATAAAACACCAGTAAACGAAGCCACATCCACATTGAACATTGCCTTAGCAAGGCACACGTCAATGTGGATGTGTTTTTTATTTGACCCGCCCGGAACGTATCCTGGGCAATCGGCAAAAACATACTGAAATACAATAGGTTACCTTTTACATTGCAAAAGGTAACCTATTGGCGTGTAAAAGGCTACCTATTGCGAGCCAAAAGGTAACCTTTTACAAAAGCACAATAAAACTGTTGCTCCGACAAAGAAAACTTATGGCAATACGCATGCATCTGCATTGAATTGAAACACACCTGTAACAACCACACAACCAACAATTTACCTGCACGGCTTATATTATGGCCATGCCCAGTCGGGCACACTCATTGAGCATCTCGTCAGGCCAGATACTTGCCTGTATCTCGCCAAGATGGGCCTTATGGAGCAGCACCATGCAAAGACGGCTCTGCCCTATGCCGCCGCCTATGCTCAACGGCAGTTCGCCAGCCAACAGTTTTTTGTGGAAATAAAGCTCTTTGCGGCACTGCTGTCCTGTAATCTCCAGCTGCCGCAGCAATGCCTCCTTGTCTACACGTATGCCCATCGACGAAAGCTCTACGGCACGGTCAAGCGTAGGATACCATATCAGGATGTCACCGTTAAGACCGTAGCAGCCGTCGCCGTTAGGTGTAGTCCAGTCGTCATAGTCGGGCGCGCGGCCGTCGTGCGGTTCGCCGTTTGACAGTTTTCCGCCAATTCCTATTATGAAAACAGCCCCATATTTCCTGGCTATCAGGTCCTCGCGCTCCTTTGCGCTCTTGTCGGGATACATCTGCAAGAGTTCCTCGCTCTCTATAAATTGAATCTCGTCAGGCAGAAAAGGCTTTATTTCGGGATAACGTTCGCACACAAGAAACTCCGTGCGGCGTATTGCCGAGTAAATCCGGCGGACAATGTCTTTCAGGAAGCCAAGGTTGCGCTGCCCTGCCGTCATCACTGCCTCCCAGTCCCACTGGTCTACATATAGCGAGTGAAGATTATCGAGTTCCTCGTCCGCACGTATTGCATTCATGTCGGTATAAATACCATACCCAGGCTCTATGTTGTATTCGCCTAATGTCAGCCGTTTCCACTTGGCAAGCGAATGCACCACCTCGGCCTTGGCGTCACCCAGATCCCTGATTGGGAAAGTCACCGGACGCTCCACGCCGTTAAGGTCGTCGTTTATGCCGAGACCCTTCAGGACAAACAGCGGAGCCGTGACACGGCGCAGACGCAGTTCGGTCGAAAGATTCATTTGGAAAAACTCTTTTATCAACTTAATACCCTGCTCAGTCTGCTGAATGTCAAGCAAGGGTTTATAGCTCACAGGCTTTATCAGTTTGCTCATACATCTTAGTCTTTTTCATTACATTTAACGGCAAAGGTAACAAATATTTATCAATATGCAAACTAATACACCTAAAACATCTCATCACGCAACACACGAGCAGACAATTGTATTATGCAACAACAACCAAGACGACAGAAACGACAAAATGCAACTAAAACAACAGACACAATGACTATACAACATTACACATATACAGTTCAAATATGTCATAATACACTGCAAACAAACAACATAAGCCACACATTTCCACAAAGCAGCGCACATACATATTGCCATATTCATGCCATTTTATCTTTCATTCAGAAACAGACTAAAGCTCGTTTTCATATTATTCGTTCAAACAAGTATCCGTGCATGAAAACCAGTCCATGAAAAAAGTATTTATAAATAAGTATCAATAATATATGCAAAATATGATTACAAACGTTTTAACATTCCGTCATAAACAAAAAACAAGCAAGAAAATATATAATGAAAAAGCTTTTTCTGTCTGCCATCATTGCCGCGGCAACGATGGTTTCCAGTATCACGTCTGCCAAAGACGTTTATGTATCCACGTCATTCCGCGAACCCGCAAACGAGGGTTTGCGCTTCATCTACAGTTATGACGGCCTGCGGTGGGACACCATCCAAGGCACCTTCCTGCGTCCGGAAGTGGGCACGCAGAAGGTAATGCGCGACCCGTCGATAGTTAAAGGACCCGACGGCACGTTCCATCTCGTGTGGACATCGAGCTGGAGGGGCGACAAGGGCTTCGGCTACGCCTCGTCCAAAGACCTCATCCACTGGAGCGAGGAGCGTCTCATCAACGTAATGGACGACCCTACCACGGTGAACGTTTGGGCTCCGGAGCTGTTCTATGACGACGTAAAGAAGCAATACATGATTGTATGGGCTTCGTGCGTGCCGGGCAAGTTCCCCGACTACGAAGAGGACCACTACAACAACCACCGCCTCTATTACGTTACGACCAAGGACTTCAAGAAGTTCAGCAAGGCCAAAGTCCTCATCGACCCTGACTTCAGCTGCATCGACGCCACCATACTGAAGCGTGGCGACAAGGACTACGTGATGGTGCTCAAGGACAATTCGCGCAAACAGCGCAACTTGAAAATATCATTCGCCAAGTCGCCCTACGGTCCCTGGAGCAAACCATCAGAACCATTTACGGAGAGCTTCACCGAAGGCCCGACCACGGCCAAGGCCGAAGGCTGGTACTACGTATACTACGACTCTTACCAGCACGGCATTTACGGAGCGGCAAGGACTAAGGACTTCGTCAACTTCCAGGACCGCACCGGCGCTGTAAACTTCCCCGTAGGCCACAAGCACGGCACGGTGTTCATGGCATCAGAGGAAATAGTAAACAACCTCATCAAGTACAACCGCGACGCCGTACACTATACGGGCAGCGTCATCGCCACTCCCGCACGCCACGACGGCGGACTCTCGCCTGTTGTCGGAGTACACAACATACAGACCATGCGCGGCAGCGCCGGCTGGCTCTACAACCACCAACCCATGATGGCTTACTGGAACAACAAGTTCTACATGCACTACCTGACCGACCCGCGCAGCGAACACGAGGCTCCGGGACGCACCATGCTCCAGACGTCTGACGACGGCTACACATGGACCGAACCGGTAGTGCTGTTCCCCGAATACAACGTGCCCGACGGCTTCACCAAGCCGGCATGGCCGGGCGTTGTGGCAAAAGACCTGAAGGCCATAATGCACCAACGCATAGGATTCTACGTATCAAAGAGCAACAAGCTCATCGCCATGGGCAACTATTGCGTGGCCATCACGCCTAAGGACGACCCCAACGACGGCAACGCCATAGGCCGTGTGGTACGCGAGATTAAGGCTGACGGCTCGTTCGGCCCCATCTACTTCATCTACTACAACCACGGCTTCAACGAGAAGAATACCGACTATCCATACTACAAACGCTCGAAAGACAAGGCTTTCGTCAAGGCCTGCGACGAACTGTTGGCCGACCCGATGATACGCATGCAGTGGGTTGAAGAAGCTGACCGCGACGACGAAATACTGCCCTTGAAGACTCCTTACAAGGCATTCAGCGGATACACCCTGCCCGACGGACGCAAGGTGGGACTGTGGAAACACGCCCTTACAAGCATAAGCAGCGACGGCGGCAACACATGGAGACAGCCTGTAAAGAGGGCTCACGGTTTCGTGAATTCAAACGCCAAGATATGGGGACAGCGCCTTTCCGACGGCACTTACGCCACTGTTTACAACCCGGCAGAATACCGCTGGCCGCTGGCTATATCGCTAAGCAACGACGGACTTAAATACACTACGCTCAACCTCATCAACGGCGAAGTGACCCCAGAACGCCACTGGGGCCTCTACAAGAGCTTCGGGCCTCAGTACACACGCGGCATACTCGAAGGCAACGGCAAGCCTAAGGACGGCAACCTGTGGATAACTTACAGCAACAACAAAGAAGACATGTGGGTGGCCTGCGTGCAGGTGCCCGTAAAGCTCGAGGCCACGGAGCAGGCTTCGGGAGGCTTCGGCAAGTATAAGAAACTCGCCGACATGACCGACTGGAACATATACTCGCCGCTGTGGGCGCCTGTAAAACTCGACGGCGAATGGCTTACACTCAGCGACAAGGACCCGTATGACTACGCACGCGTAGAAAAAGTCATACCTGCAACCAAGGAACTTACAGTAGAGTTCGACGTAAAGGCAATGCAGAACGACCACGGACAACTCAACATCGAGTTCCTCGACGCCAAGGGCAACATGTGCTCTCGCATCGTCCTCGACTCTACAGCAACCATGAAAGTAAAGGGCGGAGCCCGTTACGGCGGCATGATGAAGCACTATGACGCAGGTCAGGCATACCACATCAAGGCAGTACTTTCTGTAGACGGTCACGTGGGTACGTACTTCGTGAACGGCAAGAAAGCCACTGCAAGAATGTTCGACACTCCTGTCGAAGCAATAACACGCATCGTGTTCCGCACCGGCAACCTGTTCGACAAACCCGACATCGAGACACCAGCCGACCAGACTGTCGACATGCCACGCGCCGACGAACAAGACCCGATGGCTACGTTCGCTATCGCCAACCTCACAACAAAGTCGTCTGACGCCGATGCGAACGCCGCCGTACTCAAGTACGACAACTACAAACACTACGCCGACCGCTTCAACACGATGGAAGACGAGAACATCGAGACCTACATCCCCAACAGCAAGTCGTCAGAATGGATGAGCAAGAACGTTCCGCTGTTCGACTGTCCTGACAAGGATATGGAGGAGATTTACTACTTCCGCTGGTGGTCGCTGCGCAAGCACATCAAGCGCACTCCCGTCGGACTCGGCATGACCGAATTCCTCGTACAGCGTTCTTACGCCGACAAATACAACCTCATAGCCTGCGCCGTAGGCCACCACATAATGGAAACACGCTGGCTGCGCGACACCACCTACCTGCACCAGATTCTCAACACCTGGTACCACGGCAACAACGGCAAGGCCATGACGAAGATGAACAAGTTCAGTTCATGGAACCCGGCAGCAGTATTTGAGGCCTACAAGGTGCTTGGCGACACGGCTTTCGTACTCGGCCTTAAGCCTTCGCTTGAGGAAGAATACGCACGTTGGAAGAGCACAAACCGCCTCGCCAACGGCCTCTACTGGCAGGGCGACGTGCAGGACGGCATGGAAGAAAGCATCAGCGGTGGCCGCCGCAAGCAGTATGCCCGTCCGACAATCAACAGCTACATGTACGGCAACGCCCGCGCTTTGGCCGAATTAAACCGAATGGTCGGAGACGCGTCTAAGGCAAAGGAATACGACCTCGAAGCAGATACGCTGAAGAGTCTGATACAAAGCAAACTGTGGAACGAGAAGCATTCGTTCTTCGAGACAGTACGCGGCGACACCGCAGCTGCCGTGCGCGAGGCCATAGGCTACATACCCTGGTACTTCAACCTGCCCGATGCGAAGAAATACGACGAGGCTTGGAAACAGCTCGAAGACGAAAAAGGCTTCTCAGCTCCTTACGGTCTTACAACGGCAGAGAGAAGACATCCAGAGTTCCGCTCACACGGAGTGGGCAAATGCGAATGGGACGGAGCAATATGGCCGTTCGCCACAAGCCAGACACTCACAGCCTTTGCAAACTACGTTAACGAATATCCCGAGCCGGTACTTGGCGACAGTACTTTCTTCAAACAGATGAAACTGTACGTAGAAAGCCAGCACCACCGCGGCCGTCCGTACATCGGCGAATACCTTGACGAGAAGAACGGAGCATGGCTCATGGGCGACCGCGAGCGCAGCCGCTACTACAACCACTCTACATTTGCCGACCTCGTTATCACCGGACTCGTAGGCCTGCGCCCGCAGGCTGACGGCAGCATAGTCGTCAATCCGCTCGTGCCGGAAAACACTTGGACGTACTTCTGCCTCGACAACGTAAACTACCGCGGCAACGTACTCACAATAATATACGACAAGGACGGACAGCGCTACCACCAGGGCAAGGGCTTCCGCCTGCTCGTCAACGGCAAGACAGTCTGCGAACGCGAAGACCTCGGCAAACTGACATACAGGAAATAAAAAGATACAGGAACACTTGGAACATAAAAGCGGCAGCCGCAGGATACTTGCACAACTTGCGGCTGCTGTCGAATACATAAAATAAAGAAAAACATGAAACGACTGATATTGCCTGCACTGCTGTTGTTCGGCATGACGGCAGGCGCTCAAACCTACGAGACTAAGTTCACGCGTCCGCTGAGCGACGTGCTTGGCGACGTGTCAAAACGTTTCGGGGTAAAACTGAAATACAATGTCGACACCACCGGACTAAAGCTGGCGTATGCGGATTTCCGTGTGCGCCCGTACTCTTTGGAGGAGACGCTAAACAACATACTTGCACCCTTCGACTTCAAAGCTGTAAAGCAGAACGACAAGCTCTACAAGATAAAACCGTATGAATATCCGCGCCGGCAGGCTGAAGACGGAATGAAGTTGGTGCCCTACCTGTCGTCGCTCTACGCCGACAAAGCTGCCTGGGAAGCAAGGAAAGACACCCTGCGCAAGGAAGTAAGGGCACGCCTCGGCATCGACAAGCTATTGGCAGTATGCTCGAAAGACGCTCCTGAATACGGCAAGATACGAAAGTTTGACGGCTACACCGTGCAGAACTTCCGCTTGAAGACAGCCAACGGGCACACCGTTTGCGGTTCAATCTACGCACCGAAAGGCAAGGGCAAGCATCCTCTTATTATATGTCCGAACGGCCATTTCTCAAACGGTCGCTACGGCACGGTTCAACAACAGAGACTGGCAACGCTCGCACGCATGGGTGCAATATGTGTGGACTACGACCTTTGGGGATGGGGAGAGTCGGCCGACGAGGTTGGCTCCAAAGCCCACCAGACACCTGAAGCCCACGTCATGCAGGCGCTTAACGGCATACGCATCCTTGACTGGATGATACAGCGCAAGGACGTAGACAAGACACGCGTAGGCGTAAACGGCGGTTCGGGAGGCGGTACACAGTCTGTTCTCCTAAGCGTTCTTGACGACCGCTACACAGCCTGCTGCCCCGTTGTCAGCGTATCGTCATGGTTCGACGGTGGCTGTCCGTGCGAGAGCGGAATGCCTATCCAGCTCGCCGGAGGCGGTACTTGCAACGCCGAACTGGCAGCAATGTTCGCCCCGAAACCAATGATGCTGGTAAGCGATGGCGGCGACTGGACGTCAACAACACCAGAACTTGAATACCCGTACATAAAGAGAATATACGGCTTCTACGGCGCAGCCGACAAGGTAATGAACGTGCACCTGCCTAAAGAAAGACACGATTTCGGCCCCAACAAGCGCAATGCCGTATACAAGTTCTTCATCGAGACCTTCAAGCTCGACGCCTCTAAGCTCGACGAAGACAAGGTAGTCATTGAAGAAGAAAACGCATTAAGATTCACACCAAAAGCAAAATGAGAAAACAGATATTTGCAACAGCCCTTTACACGATGACGGCCTGCACCGCACTGGCCGCCACGCAGGCCGACAACAGCCACTACCTGTGGTACGACAGACCTGCCGCAACATGGACGGAGGCACTGCCGATAGGCAACAGCCGCATCGGCGCAATGGTGTTCGGCCAGCCCTATGCCGAGCGCTTACAGCTGAACGAGGAAACAATATGGGCCGGACGCCCAAACAACAACGCCAACCCGGACGCCCTGGAGTACCTTCCGAAAGTAAGGCAGCTGGTATGGGAAGGCAAATACAAGGAGGCACAGACACTTGCCACGGAACATGTACAAGCCAAAACAAACAGCGGTATGCCCTACCAACCGTTCGGCGACCTGTACATTAGCTTTCCCGGCGTAGACGACTACACAAACTACTACCGCGAGCTGAGCCTCGACTCGGCGCGCGCCATAACACGCTACACCTCCGGCGGAGTGACCTACCAGCGTGAATACATAACCTCGCTGGGCGACAACGTGCTTGCCATACACCTCACGGCAAACAAGAAAGGCATGATAACCTGCAACGCCCAGATGACTTCACCGCAACAGGACGTGACCATAAGGACCGAGGGCGACGAGATTGTCCTAAGCGGAATAAGCGGCTGGCACGAAGGACAGAAAGGCAAAGTGACATTCACCGGGCGAGCCACGGCCAAAATCAAGGGCGGAAAAATGAGCAGCCGCGACGGCATCCTGCAGATTATCGGTGCCGACGAGGCCACAATCTACCTTACCATTGCTACCAACTTCAAACGCTACAACGACATAAGCGGCAACGACACCCTGCTGTCCGAGCAGACATTGAGGAAGGCCCTGGAAAAGGACTTCGCCACAATTAAGCAGGAACACCTCAACAAATACAAGTCACAATACGACCGCGTAAAGCTTGACTTGGGCGTAGACGAATATGCAGACATGACAACCGACAGGCGTGTGGAGACATTCAAGACCCACACAGACCTGCACATGATAGAGACCTACTTCCAGTTTGGCCGCTACCTGCTCATCTGTACGTCGCAGCCGGGCACACAGCCGCCCACGCTCCAGGGCATCTGGAACGACAAGATGTTGCCTTCATGGGACAGCAAGTACACCTGCAACATCAATCTTGAAATGAACTATTGGCCGGCAGAGCCGACAAACCTCAGCGAACTGACCAATCCGCTGTTCAACCTGATAAAGGACGTAAGCGAGACCGGCCACAACTCGGCACGCATAATGTACGGAGCCGACGGATGGGTGCTACACCACAACACCGACATCTGGCGCGTAACGGGAGCCATCGACAAAGCTCCGTCGGGACTTTGGCCTACGGGTGGCGCATGGATGAGCCAGCACCTGTGGGAACACTACCTGTACACTGGCGACAAGAAATTCCTTGCCGAAGTTTATCCTATAATGGAGAACGCCGCAAGATTCATCAACCAGATAATGGTGCGCGACCCGAAGAACAACTATTGGGTAATCTGCCCTAGCCTGTCGCCCGAGAACCAGCACCTGCACGGAGCTACGACGGCAGCCGGCGTGACAATGGACAACCAGCTGGTTTACGACCTATTCAATCATGTAATCGACGCCCAGGCCATACTCGGCAAGACCGGCGTGACTGCCTTTGCAGACAGCCTGAAGGACAAGCTGGCAGGCATGCCGCCCATGCAGACCGGCCGCTGGGGACAGCTTCAGGAATGGATGGACGACTGGGACAACCCCGACGATATACACAGGCACGTGTCACACCTTTACGGCCTGTTCCCGAGTAACCAGATATCGCCGTTCCGCACACCCGAACTCGCTGCTGCCGCTCGCACGTCGCTCGTACACAGGGGCGACCCTTCGACAGGATGGAGCATGGGTTGGAAAGTCTGCCTGTGGTCGCGACTGCTCGACGGCAACCACGCATGGAAGCTGATAGGCGACCAGTTGACACTCGTCAGGAACGAGAAGAAAAAAGGCGGCACCTACCCCAACCTCTTCGACGCACACCCGCCGTTCCAGATTGACGGCAACTTCGGTTGCGCAGCCGGCATAGCCGAAATGCTGATGCAGAGCCACGACGGTTTTGTCTACCTGCTGCCGGCACTGCCCGACGCATGGGCCAGCGGCTCGGTAAACGGCCTGAAGGCACGCGGCGGCTTCGAGGTGAGCATGGAATGGGAGGACAACAACATTACCAAAACCGTCATAAAATCAGAACTCGGCGGCAATCTGCGCATCCGCTCAGCCGTACCGCTTACCGGCAAAGGACTGAAAAAGGCCAAGGGCGACAACAAGAACCCCTTGTTTGACACACCTGCCGACATCAGGCAGAAAATCAACGCACCCGGAGCAATCGAGCCATTGCCAGAACTCAAGAAGACTTATCTTTACGACATCGACACCAAGAAAGGCGGAACATACACGCTTTACGCCGCCAAACGATAAAGGCAACATACAGGCGGGCATGCAGGGACAAGGTCCATACGTGCCTGCCTGTATGCCGATTAACACGCCAAACCGCAACAAACCTGACTGTCAGGACAAGATACGCCGGCGTATATTCAAACCGCACGCGTAACGCCCTGACTTTCAACAGGTTGTAAAAGACCGTCTTTTAGAATGCAAAAGGTGGCCTTTTGGCGTATAAAAGGCTACCTTTTGCAACGCAATACATAGCCTTTTACAAACGGGCCGAAGCAAAAGCCCGTCACCAACAACTTAATAATAACAATAAATTAACATAAACACTCAGTATGAAAAGAACAAACCTAATCTTTACCTTGGCATTGCTGCTGATGGCTACAGCCGCATCGGCAGCAAGCAAGATTTACAAGCCGTGGAGCAACGGACGGCTTGTAGTATCAGAGAACAACCGCTACCTTGTACACGAGAACGGCACACCGTTCTTCTGGCTCGGCAATACGGCATGGCTGATGCCTGAAAGGCTCAACCGCGACGAGGTGGAATACTTCCTCAGCTACGAGCGCACCGCCGGCTACAACGTAGAGCAGATACAGGTGCTGAACGCCATACCTACGTTCAACGTCTACGGCCACGCAGCCAACAACGCCGAGTTCGACTTCAGCAAAGTATCCAAGCCCGGAGTCTACGGCTACTGGGAGCACCTTGACTACATAGTAGACGTGGCCGAGCGCAACGGCATCTACATCGCCATGGACTGCATCTGGGGCTCGCAAATCAACGCCATGGACACCAAGAAGGCGGCAGCCCTCGGCACGTTCCTCGCCGAAAGGTACAAGGACAAGCCCAACATCATCTGGCTCATAGGCGGCGACATCATGGGCGACAAGAAACCCGAAGTATGGGACGCAATGGCACGTGCCATCAAAAAGATTGACAAAGTACACGTCATGACGTTCCACCCCAGGGGCCGCACCACGTCGGCATGGTGGTACAACGACCGCGAGTGGATGGACTTCAACATGTTCCAGAGCGGACACCGCCGCTACGGACAGCGCAAGGGCGACGGCGACTACACCATAAAGGACAACACCGAGGAGGACAACTGGCGCTACGTTGACATGAGCTTCGAGAAGAAGCCGCTGCGCCCGGTAATAGACGGCGAGCCGAGTTACGAGGACATTCCGCAGGGACTCCACGACGTTAACGACCCACGCTGGCAAGACTACGACGTGCGCCGCTATGCCTACTGGGCCGTGTTCGGCGGAGCCTTCGGCCACACTTACGGCCACAACTCCGTAATGCAGTTCATCCGTCCGGGCCTCCAGGCATCGTTCGGAGCCGAAAAGCCATGGTGGGAAGCCATGAAAGACCCGGGCTACAACCAGATGAAATACCTGAAATGGCTCATGCTCAGCTTCCCGTTCACCGAGCGCATCGCCGACCAGAGCATCATAGCCGGACAGAACGGCGAACGCTATGACCGCGTTATAGCCACACGCGGCAACGACTACCTGCTTGTCTACAACTACAGCGGCAAGCCCATGAGCATTGACCTCGCCAAGATAAGCGGCGCCAAGAAGAACGTATGGTGGATGAATCCCGCCGACGGCAAGCTGACCTACCTCGGCGAATACGACAGCAAGGTGACCGAGTTCACATACGACGCGGCCTATCTGCGCGGCAGCGACCGTGTGCTGATAGCCGTCGACTCAAGCAAGAATTACATTAGCAAAACAGACACACAAATAACCGAAAAGCAATGATACGCAAAGCATTAATAACGGCGTTGGCCGTAGCGCTTTGTATGCCGGGCATGGCGGCGAAGAAGAAAACAGGGAAGAAAGCCCAGTTCCCCGTCGCCGTGACCGAGCTGAAGACTGAGCGCATGACCGACCCAATGAGCATAGACACGCCTGCGCCGAGACTCGGATGGGTGATAACTTCCGACAAGCAGGACGTCATGCAGACTTCTTACCGCATCATAGTGGCGTCAACCAAGGAGAAGGCCGACAACCTTACGGGCGACCTCTGGGACGCGACCGTGGAGAGCGACCAGTCGCAATGGATAAGGTACGCCGGCAAGGAGCTGCGCAGCAACACACCGTGCTACTGGCGAGTGAAGGTAAACACCACCCAGGGCGAATCCGACTGGAGCGAAACAGCCATGTGGAACGTAGGCCTGCTGAACGAGTCTGACTGGAGCGGACAGTGGATAGGTCTCGACAAGGCTATGCCGTGGGACATCGAAGACGTACACAGCCAGCTCAGCTCGCGCTACCTGCGCACCGAGTTCAAAGTAGAAAAAGAGGTGGAAAGGGCTACCCTTTACATCAGCGGACTCGGCATGTACGAGGCATACATCAACGGTAAGAAGGTGGGCGACCAGATACTTGCGCCCGCTCCGACGGACTACCGCAAGACCGTACTGTACAATGCGTTCGACGTAACGTCGATGCTTGCGGCCGACAACGCCATAGGCGTGGTGCTCGGCAACGGCCGTTACTACACCATGCAGCAGAACAAGAAACCGTACAAGATAACCAACTTCGGTTATCCCAAACTGCGCCTTAACCTCGTTATCGAATATGCCGACGGCTCGAAGAAGACCATTTCAACAAACAACAAATGGAAACTGAACCCAGACGGGGCAATCCGCTCAAACAACGAGTACGACGGCGAGATATACGACGCACGCAAGGAGTTCGGCGCATGGACAACAGCCGGCTACGACGATGCAAAATGGATGGCGGCCGAACGCGTGGCAATACCTTACGGCACGCTGCGCGGCGCAATGTCGCCCAACATGAAGGTGCTCAAGACCGTCAAGCCCGTTAGCGTCAAGAAGTACGGCGACGGCTTCATCGTCGACATGGGGCAGAACATGGCAGGCTGGCTGAAGCTGCGCATCGGCGGAGTGAACGCAGGCGATACTGTCAGCATCATTTTCTCTGAAAACATCAATCCGGACGGCAGCCTCAACCGCGCAAACTTCCGCCACGCCCTTTCTACCGACAAATATGTTGCCAACGGTAACGAGAACGGACGCTGGTGGTCGCCTACATTCGTTTACCACGGCTTCCGTTATGTTGAAATAAAGGGAATGGACAACGTCACTGCCGACGGCCTGATAGGCGAAGTCATCAGCGACGAGATGGCCGAAACAGGCACGTTCGCTTCATCTGACACCATCCTGAACAAGGTTTACAACAACGCTGTGTGGGGCATTCTCGCCAACTACAAGGGCATGCCTGTCGACTGTCCGCAGCGCGACGAGCGCCAGCCGTGGCTCGGCGACCGCGTGCGTGGTTGCTTCGGCGAGGCTTTCATCTTCGACAATAACAACCTTTATGCAAAGTGGGCGCGCGACATAGTCGAGGCACAACGCGAAGACGGATGCATACCCGACGTGGCACCTGCCTACTGGAACTATTATTCAGACAACATCACGTGGCCGTCAGCCCTGCCGTTCTCGCTCGAAATGATGTACAACCAGTACGGCGACGACGAACCTATGCGCAAATATTACCCTGCCGTGAAGAAGTGGCTGGCACACATGAAGTACCAGTACATGAAGGACGGACTGATGCCGCGCGACAAGTACGGCGACTGGTGCATACCCCCATCGGACTCTGAAACAATACACAACCGCGACCCGAAACGCCAGACAGACGGCACACTGATTGCCACTGCATATTATTACAGGCTTAACAAGCTGATGGAACGCTTCGCCCGCATACAGTCAAAGGACGCCGAAGCAGCCGAATACGCAGCCGAGGCAGCACGCGTAAAGGATGCCTTCAACAAGAAGTTCCTTAGCGTAAACCGCGGTACAAGCCTCGTTCCGGGACACATACTCTATCCTGACAGCACGTTCTACGGCAACAACACCACTACGTCGAACATCCTTCCGCTTGCGTTCGGCATGATTGACGACGACTACATACGTGGAGAAGTCGAGAAAAACGTTGTTTACGACATCATAACGACATGCAAGGGACTGATGCCCTGCGGCATTATCGGCGCACAGTGGCTGATGCACGGACTCACGGACATGGGCCGCGCCGACGTGGCATGGCTGCTGGCAACAAACAAGAAATACCCGAGCTGGGGCTACATGACCGAGAACGGGGCAACGACCATCTGGGAACTCTGGAACGGCAACACCGCCAACCCCAAGATGAACAGCGCCAACCACGTAATGCAGCTCGGCGACCTTGTGTCGTGGTTGTATGAAGATGTTGCCGGAATAAGCTCTGATGCAAACAAGCCCGGCTTCAAGCACATCATCATGAAGCCCGACTTCAGTGTGGACGAGATGGACGACATCAAGGCCTCTTACCGCTCAATCTACGGCAACATTGTAAGCCGCTGGCAAAAGAAGAACGGCAAACTGGCATGGCACATAGAGATTCCGGCCAACACGACTGCCGAAGTCCATCTGCCCGACGGTACCGTCAAGAACATCGGTTCAGGCTCTTACGACTTCACGTCGACGATGCCCGTACAGGACGAATCTGTAGAAACGGACGAGTTCCTCTATACAAACACATCGTTCCCTGAAGCCCACTCGGCAACCATAACCGAAACAAAGAATGGCGACCTGGTGGCGACATACTTCGGCGGAACGAAGGAGCGCAACCCCGATGTGTGCATCTGGGTGAGCCGCAAGCCCAAAGGCTCCGACACATGGCTTGCGCCGCAACTCGTGGCAGACGGAGTTTTCAAGACAGGAAGCGAGGAAGCAAAACTCGCCGGACTGTCAGGACTCGACAGCACGAACGCAGCTGCAGCCAAAGGCCCAATCGTTGACAAGAAGGTACGCAACAATCCTGAATGCTGGCAGCGCAAGGCTTGCTGGAATCCGGTAATCTACCAGATCCCCGGAGGCGACCTCGTAATCTATTTCAAGATAGGCAACAAGGTGGCCGACTGGACCGGATGGATGGTTCGTTCTAAAGACGGCGGCAAGACTTGGAGCAAGCGCGAACCGCTGAAAGAAGGCTTCCTGGGTCCTATAAAGAACAAACCCATACTCCGCAACGGCAGGCTCATAGCCCCGACAAGCATCGAGGAAGGCGGCTGGCGACTGTATTTCGAGTATTCTGACGACATGGGCAAGACTTGGAAACGCACCGAGTACGTGAAAGCAGACGAAGGTGTCAAGGCCATCCAGCCGGCAATCATGGTGCTTAAGGACGGCCGTCTTGCAGCCGTGGCACGCACTCGCAGCGAGCACATAGGCATAACTTACAGCTCTGACAACGGCGAAACATGGTCGAAGCTCGAACTCATCGACACACCCAACAACAACAGCGGACTCGACGCCGTTACCCTTAAAGACGGACGCCACGTGCTTATCTGCAACGACCGCCCGATACCCAAGGGCATAAAGAACGGCAAGGGCCTGCGCACTCCGCTGTCTGTAATGGTATCTGACGACGGCGTTAACTGGCGTCATTGGATAACGCTTGAAGACTCGCCCATTAGCCAATACTCTTATCCTTCAATCATACAGACATCCGACGGCAAACTGCACTGCATCTACACATGGCGCCGCCAGAGAATCAAGCACGTCGTGCTCGACATTAACAAGATGAAGGACTGAGAATAACCGATTGTGACTCATGTCTGCCCTTTTTAACGCCAAGCCGCCAGTCGGCAGCATTTTAATTAAAAAGGGCAGACATAATTAAATACAGAAAATACATACTCCATTCTCTAAACATGAAAAAACTGTTCATACTTTTATCCTTGTTCATATCGCTGACGGCTGCTGCCGCCGACGCATATTCAGTCGCAGGACTGTTTCCGCTGCAAGGTAGCGGAAGGATAATATACAACTTCAACCAGGGCTGGCGCTTCCACCTGGGCGACGCCGCAGGAGCCGAAGCCACGACGTTCGACGACAGCAAGTGGCAGGTGGTCTGCGCACCGCACAGCGTAAGGCTCGAGCCGTCCGAGGCAAGCGGCTGCCGCAACTACCAGGGCGTGGCCTGGTACCGCAAGCACTTCACCGTTCCGGCCGACATGCAGGGCAGGAACATTACCGTGTATTTCGAGGCGATAATGGGCAAACAAGACATTTTCGTCAACGGCAAGAAGGTTGATAGCCACCTCGGAGGCTATCTCCCGATAACCGTCGACCTGACCAAACTCGGCGTAAAGGCGGGCGAGGAATGCCTGATAGCCGTCAAGGCCGACAACAGCGACGACAAGACATATCCTCCGGGCAAGAAGCAGGCCGCCCTCGACTTCTGCTACCACGGCGGCATGTACCGCGACGTGTGGCTCATAGGCAAGTCGCCTGTGGCGATAACCGATGCCAACGAGGCCGGCAAGGTGGCCGGCGGAGGCGTGTTCCTGCACTACGACAACATATCTGAAAAGAGCGCCGACGTGTTTGTCAACGTCGAGGTGGGCAACACATCAGCCTCTGCTGCCCAGCCTACGGTTGCCGTTGTGGTGAAAGACAAGAGCGGAAAGCGCATCAAGTCGATAACAAAGAAGGTTAAGGTTGGCGCCAAGTCGAGCGCAACTGCATATCTGGCAATGAAGCTGAAAGACCCCAACCTGTGGTCGCCCGAAAGCCCTTACCTCTACAACGTTGAGATTAGCGTAATGCAAAACGGAAAGACCGTTGACGGCGGCATGGTGCGCATGGGCATCCGCAAGGCCGAGTTCCGCGGCAAGGACGGTTTCTGGCTCAACGGCAAGCCTTACCACCAGCTCGTCGGCGGCAACCGCCACCAGGACTTTGCATACGTAGGCAACGCCATGCCCAACAGCCAGCAGTGGCGCGACGCCAAGCGGCTGCGCAAGGCAGGAATGACAATCATACGCTGCGCACACTACCCCATGGACCCTGCTTTCATGGATGCGTGCGACGAACTCGGACTTTTCGTTATCGTGCCCACGCCCGGCTGGCAGTACTGGAACAAGGATCCGCGCTTCGGCGAGCTTGTACACGAGAACACAAGGCAGATAATACGCCGCGACCGCAACCACTGTTCGGTGCTGATGTGGGAGCCTATCCTCAACGAAACGCGCTATCCTGAAGACTTCGCTATCAACGCCTTGCAGATAACCAAGGACGAATTCCCCTACCCCGGACGCCCTGCGGCAGTGGCCGACGTACAGTCTGCCGGAGTAAGGGACAACTACGACGTGGTGTACGACTGGGCGGACAACATAGGCAAGGGCAACTGGCCCGACGACAAGTGCGTCTTCACGCGCGAGTTCGGCGAGATGGTTGACGACTGGTACGCCCACAACAACATCAACCGCGCTGCCCGTGCATGGGGCGAAAGGCCCATGCTCATGGCGGCACTCTCGCTCTGCGACACCTACGGCGAGATGTTCCACGGCCAGCGCCAGTTCATAGGCGGATGCCAGTGGCATCCGTTCGACCACCAGCGCGGCTATCATCCAGACCCGTACTACGGCGGAATATACGACGCCTTCCGTCAGAAGAAATACGCGTTCGAGATGTTCCGCTCGCAAGACCTCAGCGCAGAGCCGATGGTCTTCATTGCAAACGAGATGACACAGTTCTCCGACAACGACGTTACGGTGTTCTCAAACTGCGACAGCGTGCGCCTTACTGCATTCGAGGGCGACAAGGTAATGACCCTGCCCGTAGTTCACGACCCGGCAGGAGTGCAGTCGGCACCGGTGGTGTTCAAAGGCTTTTGGGACTTCTGGGCAGCGCGCGAATACAGCTACAAGCAGCGCAACTGGCAGCGTGTTTCGCTCGTTGCCGAAGGCATCAAGGACGGCAAGGTGGTTGCCGTGCAGAAGAAGATGCCCTCGCGCCGCTCTACCAAGCTGCGCCTCTATGTCGACGACAACGGCCGCAAGCTGACTGCCGACGGCAGCGACTTCGTTGTAGTGGTAGCCGAAGTTACCGACGACAACGGCAACGTGAAGCGTCTTGCATCTGACAACATCCAGTTCACCGTCGAGGGTGAGGGCCGCATAATAGGCGACGGAGCAGGCATTATGGCAAATCCGCGCCGCGTCGAATGGGGATCGGCACCCGTGCTGATACAGGCAACCAACCGTCCGGGCAAGATAACCATAACCGCCCGCTCGGCATACGAAGGCAACTATGCCCCCACCCCGGCCACGCTGACAATAGAGAGCGTGCCCTACGACGTCAAGACTTGCTACACCGACCAACCCACGGCAGACAACCTGTCAGGCCAGCATGCCGGCCGGCAAACCGGCAAACCGGCCATGAGCGAGGAGGAACGCCAGCGCACGCTTGAAGAAGTAAACCGCCAGCAGGCTGAGTTCGGCGTGCAAAAGTAACATGTCAGGAAACACCAAGACAACACAAACATCACCAAATCCCTTCCGACACATTTGACATGCCGGAAGGGATTTTTATTTACATGCAGCCCAAGAAAACAATGATGTAAACCGGAGAAATAGATAAAACTATATGCGGTCAAATGACAGATTTGGGTTAAAACATTTTCCGCATGCTTTACTGTTCATTATTTTTGCTATATTTGCATAAACAAATAATGCCCAGCAATCCGCAATCATGAAGAAAATACTTTTGATTTATTTTTGCTTAATATGCAACATTGCCATGTCGCAAAACATAATGAAGGTTGAACAACATTCATTTAAATCAAAAATATATAATGCCACACGCTCTTTCAGAGTGGCTTTACCTGCGTCAACTTACCAGGATGTAAAGTACAACTTATTATTTGTCTTGGACGCCGACTACACTTTTGACGTGATTGCCTCAACTGCCATCTATTTGCAGACCTTTGACTATATACCGCCAACGGCTGTGGTCGCCGTGGATTATTCTTCTCCGGGAAACCGCAACGACGTAGGATACAATACATCCGACAACAGTCTTGACGCAAACGGGAAACTTTTTTACGACTATGTCAACACTGAACTGGCAGAGGAAATAAGCCGGACTATTCCAACCTCCGGATTTAATACATTAATCGGACATTCTTATACGGCAAGCTATCTTAACTACTACATCAGCCAAAACAACGATTACGTCAGGTCTTACATCCTCTTCTCTCCTGAAGAGATGCCGCAGATTCCAGATTTTAAGACGCAAAATCAAGCCGTCCCAACTATCATACGCATAATTACAAGCTCCGACGATACTGAATCAAGACAGTCTTTCGGGAATGATTTATACGAAACTTTCAAGGAAAAACAGTATGATGCCAGGCTAAGGAACATAAAGGCCGACCACATGTCTGTAATCCCGACGGGAATCGCGCAAGCCTTAACAGACCTGTATGACAAATACTACAACACGGACAGTATTTATGAAATCATAGAGCATGCAAACACGCCGATATGGGAATGTTTCACACATGTGAACAACCATAACCAGTCTTACTACAAACAAGCATTACCTGTTTCCGGCTCATGTATTTCCGCATTCCTTTGGACTGCCATACAAAAAGACGAGAAAGAATCAATCGGCAAATTGCGTAATTATTATGAAAATGCCCTCAAAGACAAAGAATCTGACCCTAACGCCTTAGGCGTGATGGGCGATTTGCTTGGCAAACTCGGGCTATGGGAAGAAGCCGACTATTATCTGCAACGCTGTTTGGACGGATATAAACAATCCGGACAAGACCACGAAACACTGTATTGGAGAAAAGTCTACGCACTGAATGTCTTGCCCAGACTCGGACAATGCGAAAAGGCATGGACAATCCTTGAAGACGGCAAGAAGATATACACAGCCGACAAAGCAATATTCTCATATTACCAGGGAGTATTATCCATAACAAACAAATTCCGCATAAAAGACGGCGTTGAACAACTAAGAACAGCAATAAAACATCCCGACACTCTGATAAACAATTTTGTAAAGACAGAAGATGCTGAAGAACTCTTAAACAAAGGCATGGCAATGGAAATTTCCGAAAACCGGCATTAAGCGCAAAGACTATAACATATATGACACGCCCCGCAAGAACTTGTTCACGGCATATCTTACAGCAAACCATCAATTTCTCAAAAATAACTCGATTGTTTACGCTCAAAAACTCGGCCACTTTTGCTGCAAAAGTAGCCGAGTTACGTGCCGAGAACCAACCATTTACAATTTAAAAGAAATAACGATGAGTTTGCTTAACAAATAGTCTTATAGCAGATAATTTTAATACGGACTACAAGAAAAGCAATATAAAAATGTTTCAGTTTTTTCGAGGCATTTTCATTGTAGATGAATATTTAGGACAAACACATTGAACGCACCTTGAAACGGTGTCGTTTCAAAGTGCGTCCAACATCAATATTACTATTTCTTTAAATGCTCTTCTAAACCAACTTTTACAACAAAATCATAATCATATTTTTCAGTTCGCTGTCGATACCTTCAAGATACGAAACTACATATTTATCTTCGCCAAATCCCTTGTATTGCTGCCATGGATCTTCATCTATATAAGCATCCATATTTTCGTATGCATTTGGGTGTTTGGCATAATATTCGTCCAATAAGACTGAAGCCTCATCCATCATCTTGTAAGCCATTTCCCTTGTGATTTCGTCATGACTACATTCGCCCATTTTCCATTTGAAATAAGGCTCAAAAACAGATGAATGTGGCATCACTCCATTTTTATAATCCTCAATCATGCGATTATAAAACAAATCTTGCTTTTCAAACGTGTCGATTGCTCTCGTTTCCATGGTCTTGTCGTTTTTGCAAATATACATATTTTTATCTTTACTTTGAAAAATATTGATGAATCTTTTTGCTAAATATTTGATTTTCAGAGGGGAAACAAAATGAATTATCAAGTATAAACTCCTTTAAATTCTATCTGTATACATCATCTTTATCTACTTCACTAATATCCTGAATTACTTTATTTCTCTTATGTTGTTATTAAATGATTTAAAATCGAATATAAAACAAACGGACATGAAATGAAGATTACAACAATTGTTATTCCCTAAAAATTATTTTTTATTCAAGATCAAAGAGCTACAATTTTTCAGTTTTTGAAAATGATATAAAT
>ENA-OZDX01000025-OZDX01000025.1-human-gut-metagenome-genome-assembly--contig:-NODE-25-length-103401-cov-10.596685_pt1 | contig 103401 bp, 77 predicted proteins | sample MGYA00245062_ERZ653597 | MGnify/ENA primary metagenome ERZ653597 (study PRJEB26926, sample SAMN06165186) | human gut metagenome | biome: ENVO:00009003; feature: ENVO:2100002; material: ENVO:00002003...
CGAGCTGGGTTCAGAACGTCGTGAGACAGTTCGGTCTCTATCTATCGTGGGCGCAGGAGTTTTGCGCGGGTCTGCCACTAGTACGAGAGGACCGTGGCGGACGGACCTCCGGCGAACCAGTTGTGCCGCCAGGCGCACCGCTGGGTACCCGTGTCCGGTGTGGATAAGCGCTGAAAGCATCTAAGTGCGAAGCCTTCCGCAAGATGAGAACTCCATCGAGGGCCGTCCGAGACGAGGACGTCGATAGGGCGCAGGTGTAAAGACGGCGACGTCAAAGCCGAGCGCTACTAATTGCCCGAAATCTTTTCCGCGCGTGTATTCCATGCGGTTCGTATGAATGGTTCCTATCCTGGTTATGCTTGCTTGTACCGAGACCGTCAAAAAGCCATATTACGGTGGTTATTGCGGCGGGGTTCCACCTCTTCCCATTCCGAACAGAGAAGTTAAGCCCGCTTGCGCCGATGGTACTGCAATGCGATGCGGGAGAGTAGGAGGCCGCCTTTTTTTGAACGAGGGTCCTGCAGGAAGAGATTCCTGCGGGACTCTTTTTTTTTGTGCGTGCCGGCGATGGGAGGAATGGGAGTAATGCGACAAATGTGGGTAATGGGACATGATGTGAGTTATGGGAGAACCTGGGACAGGTGGGAGAAGTCGTGCCTTAACCGTGCCTTTCTTCACGTGAGGAAGCGAAGATGACGTCTTCTTGCCGGGAATTTGACTCTCATGGACGGATGTTTAAGGCATGGTAAAAGCCATACCAGGCCAGGAGGGCTTTGGTATGGCTTGTTCTTAATGATATTGTGTCCAGGTTGGACCGATTGGCATTATCAGGCTGCTGTTGGCCGGAATTTAATTTGCTGTTCCAGATCTAAGACGGAGTTCCCCCGTTCTTTTACCAACCCGATGGTGTTTTTTACAGTTATTCGTTCCTGCTCGCTTTCGGGTCAAGAATCTTTGCAAGGCCGCCGGAACTCGTTTCCTTGTAAAGCGAGGGGATGTCGTGACCGGTCTGTTTCATAACGTTTACGACCTTGTCAAAAGGAACGCGGTGGCTTCCGTCGGAGAATGCCGAGTATAGGTTTGAGTCGAGTGCGCGAGTTGCAGCGAAGGCGTTGCGCTCAATGCAAGGAATCTGTACCAAGCCGCAAATCGGGTCGCATGTCATGCCGAGGTGGTGCTCTAGTCCCATTTCAGCTGCATATTCGATTTGTGACGGACTTCCTCCAAAAAGCTGGCAGGCTGCTCCTGATGCCATGGCGCATGCTACACCAACTTCGCCCTGGCAACCTACGTCCGCGCCCGATATTGAAGCGTTTTGTTTAACAATATTACCAATAAGTCCTGCAGTCGCTATTGCGTGCAAAATGCGTGTGTCGTTGAAGTTATGGCCTTTTGAAAGATGGTAGAGTACGGCTGGCAGTACGCCTGAAGCTCCACAGGTGGGTGCTGTTACGATTGTCCCTCCCGATGCGTTTTCCTCACTTACAGCCAATGCGTAGGCGTACACAAGGCCACGTGTCTGCAAGGACTGTTTGTAGCCAGATGCCTTGATGTAGTATGTTGGTGCCTTGCGTGCCAGGTTGAGCGGTCCGGGCAGACGTCCTTCCTTGTTGATGCCACGTTCTACTGCAGCCTGCATGGTCCTCCATACTTCCATCAGATAATCCCAAATGCTGCTGTCCTCGCACAAGTCAACGTATTCCCAATAACTTCTGCCAGTGTCTTCACACCATTTCATTATTTCAGTCATGCTGTTCATGTCGTACACATCCGGCGAATCGAACATGTCATTTTCCGCTTTACCCTCTGACAAGGCACCACCGCCTATGCTGTAGACTGTCCATTCATCTGTGACGTTCTTGCCGGCGTCCATCGACACAAATTTCATACCGTTGGGGTGGTATGGCATGAATACGTCAGGCTGCCATATTATTTCGACCGGTGCGACAGTTTGCAGTACTTCCTTGATCGCAACGTCTGTCATGTGCCCTTTGCCCGTGGCTGCCAGGCTTCCGTATAGTGTCACTTCATAGGATGCCGCGTCGCGGTGCTTTTCTAGAAATATTTTTGCCGCCTTCTGTGGCCCCATTGTGTGGCTACTTGACGGGCCTTTGCCTATTTTGTAAAGTTCTTTTAATGATTTCATTGTCTTCAGATAATTCTTGATTCACGTCGCAAAGTTAATTAAAAAACAGCACAGAGGCAAGTCCTTGAATGCTTTTATTCCGCTGTATTCATTACACTTAATGTACTACTGTGTAACTTATTGAGTGTCAAGGCTTTTGCAAAAGGTTGCCTTTTGGGTTCCAAAAGATGGCCTTTTGCAGCATGATTTATGGCCTTTTGTAACGCAATATGCTGCCTTTCAGTTTTCCGGTGCTGTTTTGCCGTGTGAATGACGCCTGTAAATGCTGTGGCTGATGGTAAGCCGGCAAATGTTTTATGGCATCCATACCAACATCTGTGAGTTTTGCTGCATACGGCGTACACATTATTATATTTATGTACTGTGTGCGCTTAGCCTTCGTATGAGTTGTAATTAGTTCAAATTCAGGAGGGTACATATTGCATGTAAGCCTGTCATTTACATTTTGCAGCGTATTGTGGTGTATTTCTGACGATTAACCAACTTATTCCAGGGTACTTTGATATATTTCTTTAAAATATTGTTTTTTTCCGTAAAAATACATATCTTTGCAAAAAGGAGCCTGTGCCGCGCCGGCGTGCGTGCTAAATTCAGGGCCGCGATAAGGAATGTTCGGATTAAAACGCAAAATAGTATGGCTGGCAAGGATTGGCCATTGCCGCGGCTTCGGCGTTCAGTCGCCGTGGGCTTATATGATTGTGCGTTACGTCATAAACGAGCATTACCCTTATTACGCCTACGAGCCGTTGGCCAGGGCTTATCCGTGTAAGGACACTGTGACGCGCAAATTGCGCGAACTTTGCCTGCGCGTATCCAACCATGTGCAGCCTCGGACGGTGATGGCAATAGGTTGCACGGACGGTGCGGTGGAAGCATACGTAAAAGCCGGTTGCCAATCGGCGTGTTATCGGGAAACCGGCTGCGAAGAAGTTATTGGCAAGCCTGTTAATGCAGGCTTCGCAGTGATTTACCCCTGCCAAGGCAGCCGTGAAGCCTTTAATTCGGTGGCAAAAGATGCCGAAAACGGCGTTGTCGTGATGTTGATGGGGATACATGAAGACAGGAAAATGCGCCAATTATGGCGCGAAGTGACCGCAGGATTGCGTGGAGTGGTGTCATTCGACCTGTATTATTGCGGTCTTGTGTTTTTCGACAAGAAGCGTTTCAAACAGAATTACATAATAAACTTTTAACCCTTTACGACTATGAAAATAACAAAGGTATATACCAAGACTGGTGACGAAGGGACTACAAGCCTTGTCGGTGGTGTCAGAGTGAAGAAGACAAACTCACGTATTGAAGCATACGGGACGGTGGATGAACTGAGTGCGAATCTCGGTCTGTTGGCTTCGTTCATGAAAGACGGTCCCGACAAGCACCTCATATACCGCATACAGCGAAACCTTTTTACTGTGTGCTCTTATCTTGCAACCGACAAGACGAAGACGCAGCTTGCCCCTTCGTACACGCTTGACCCGGCAGAGGTGGAAGTCCTTGAGAACGAAATAGATACCATTGTTGCCGGAACACCCCAGCAGACGGCATTCATACTGCCCGGCGGCTCGCACGTGGCAGCCGTAGCCCACGTATGCCGCACCGTATGCCGCCGCGCCGAACGCAGGATATTCTTCCTGGCCGAGACTACCGAACTTGACCCCGAAGTGTTGCAATATATGAACCGTCTGAGTGACTATCTGTTCGTATTGGCCAGGAAATTAAACTTTATTGACGGTGTCAGAGAAAAAACGTGGCAGAAATCTTGCAAATAAGAAAAAAAATATTACTTTTGCGCTCGATAAAAAACACGTAAAATTAAAAGGTTATGTATTGGACACTTGAATTGGCTTCAAAACTAGAAGATGCGCCGTGGCCCGCAACGAAAGACGAGCTCATCGACTATGCCATACGTTCGGGCGCACCCCTTGAGGTATTGGAAAATCTGCAAGAGATAGAAGACGAAGGCGACGTTTACGAAAGCATCGAGGATATATGGCCCGACTATCCCACAAAGGAGGACTTCCTTTTCAACGAGGACGAGTATTAAACGGAGCCGTTTTTGGATTAAGGATTAAGAGTTAAGAATGGAGGAATATGATTCTGCCGGCAGCTTGCCGGAGGCTTCTCCTGATTCTTAACTCTTAATTCTTATATTTTGTTTTGCAATAAATCATCAAGGTCTGCGTTATTATATCGTGCGAAAACGACTTTACATAATATCAGCTTTGCTGTTGCTCGCCGTCTCGAGGGCCGGCGCGCAGTATGACGTGTCGTTCAGCCATTACTGGGACCTTGAGCCGTATTACAACGCCGGAGCCGTAGGCAAGCAGTCAAAGCTCAACATCACGGCGGCTTATGCCATGAGCTTCGCCGGTTTCGAGAACAATCCTAAGTCGATGTACGTCGGTGCCGACATGCCGCTCTTCCTGCTTAACAACTACCACGGCGTGGGCGTGTCGCTGCTTAACGACCAGATAGGTCTGTTCACCCACCAGCGGTTGGCGTTGCAGTATGCCTACAAGCACAGCCTTTTCGGCGGAATGATTAGTGCCGGAGTGCAGCTGGGATTCCTTAGCGAGGGATTTGACGGCTCCGACCTTGACATCGAAGACTCAAGCGACCCTGCCTTCTCGACGTCGGAAGTCAACGGAAGCGCCTTCGACGTAGGCTTCGGCCTGTATTATACGCATGGCCCGTGGTATGTAGGCTTGTCTGCCCAGCATATAACTTCGCCCCTTGTCGAGCTTGGCGAAACCAACGAACTGAAGATAGATCCGACGTTTTATTTGACCGGAGGATACAATATTAAGCTGAGAAATCCGTTTCTAAGTATATATCCGTCTGTACTTGTCAGGACCGACGGCGTTGCATGGCGAGGCGACGTGTCAGGGCGATTGATTTACACCAACGACAAGAAGATGCTTTATGGTGGTGTGTCATACAGCCCGACAAATTCGGTTACGGTGCTCGTGGGCGGAATGTTCCACGGCATTCACATTGGCTACAGTTATGAGGTGTACACATCGGCCATAAGCATGGGCAACGGCAGCCATGAGCTGATACTGGGCTACCAGATGGACATAAACCTGTTCAAGAAAGGACGGAACAAGCATAAGAGCGTGAGAATATTGTGATAAAGGCAAGGGAGCGGACGGCCCGGAGACTTCAAAAGCGATGATGCAGGCCAGTTGTGCCCCTTTTGTCCGTGGTAAAATCATAATCTGAATATGAAGAGAACAAATATATTAATGGTGTTCGCCATACTCGCTACGGCCCTGCTGACCGGTTGTTTCGGCGGCAGGATGTCGTCAATAGGGCGCGGCGGCGAGCTGGTCGGCGTAGGAGGGCGTAGTTTCACCGAGCCTACCCCTTATGGAATGACCATGATTAAGAGGGGATACCTTAAGATGGGTATCGACAAGGGCGACAGCCTTTGGGGTCGTCAGACACCGGCCAAGGAAATTTCAGTCGACGGTTTCTGGATGGACGAGACCGAGGTCACCAACTCGGAGTACCGTCAGTTCGTATATTGGGTGCGCGATTCCATTCTGCGAACCCGTCTTGCCGATCCTGCCTATGGAGGCGACGAGACATACATGATAACCGAAGACAAGAACGGAGACCCCGTGACTCCGCACCTGAACTGGAAGAAGGCACTACCGCGCAAGCCTAACGAAGACGAGCAACGGGCAATAGAGAGCCTCTACGTCACAAATCCGGTTACCGGAGAGAAAATGCTTGACGCAAGCCAGATGAATTACCGCTACGAAGTTTACGACTACACGGCGGCCGCCTTGCGCCGCAACCGTCTCGACCCGGCGCAGCGCAACCTGAACACTGACGTGGCCGTTAACCCTGACGAGGTGGTGATGATTTCAAAGGACACGGCTTATGTTGACGACGAAGGCCGCATCGTAAGGCAGACCATAGACCGTCCGTTGAGCGGGCCGTGGGACTTCCTCAACACGTATATCGTCAACATTTATCCAGATACCACTTGCTGGGTGAACGATTTCGTGAATTCGGACAATGAGACGTATATGCGCCTGTATTTCAGCAGCCCTACTTACAATGACTATCCCGTAGTAGGAGTGACATGGGAGCAGGCCAACGCATTCTGCGCATGGCGTACCGACTATCTGCTTAAAGGCCTTGGCGGCGAGGCACGCTATATACAGCGTTACCGCCTGCCGACTGAAGCCGAGTGGGAGTATGCCGCACGCGGCAAGGACGGGACGGAGTTCCCGTGGGAGCAGGTTGACGTGAAAAACGAAGACGGGTGCTTCTTCGCCAATTTCAAGCCTGAACGCGGCAACTATACCGAGGACGGAAACCTGATAACAAGCCGGGTAGGACTGTTCTCGTCAAATTCTAACGGACTGTTTGACATGGCCGGCAACGTTGCCGAGTGGACAAGCACTACTTATACCGAAGCCGGCGTCGATGCAATGAACGACCTCAACCCCGAGCTCAGGTACAACGCGGCCAAGGAAGACCCGTATCGCCTGAAGAAGAAAAGCGTGCGCGGAGGTTCGTGGAAGGATCCCGAGTCGTTCATCCGTTCGGCATGGCGCACATGGGAGTACCAGAACCAGCCACGTTGCTACATTGGCTTCCGCTGCGTAAGGAGTCTTGCAACAACAACAAGCACAAAACAAAAAGGGAGGAAGAAATAATGACCGAATACAGCAAGTATAACATAATTTACCGTCTTCAGAGGTGGCTCGACAGTGTGCCGGGACAAACGTTCCTCAACTACGCTTACAGCTGGGGTGCATCCATCGTTATTTTGGGTACGTTGTTCAAGCTGACCCACTTGCCCGGAGCCAATTTCATGCTTTATCTTGGCATGGGCACCGAGGTCATAGTGTTTTTCATTTCCGCGTTCGACCGTCCGTTCGACAAGACGGCCATTGGCAAAGACCTGCCCACGCATATTAACGGCGAGGACGACGAGGATGCCGAGGGCTACGGTGAAGATAATGTCGATGTGGCAGAAGCAGGAACTGAAGAAACTCAGGAAGTTGCCGCCGTACAACCCGGAATGGTTGCCTATGTAGGGCCGCTCGTGGGCGGACAAGTTGTAGCCGGAGGCGCAGCCGCCGGTGTCACTTCATCTGAAAATGCCGGCGATGCCGCCGTTCCCGGAGGTGCCGAAGCCGGAGCTGTCGCACAGGGACAGCCGTTTGCCGCAGGCCAGGCCGTGCCCGGTTGGGTTGCCGCCCAGCAACAGGTGTCGCCCGAGATGGAAGAGGCAACGAACAATTACGTGGACGAGCTGAAGAAACTTACGGAAATGCTTGCGAAGGTTTCGGAGCAGAGCGCACGCCTGACGCGCGACTCGGAAGAAATGGAAAACCTCAACCGCACGCTTACAGGTATTTGCAAGGTTTACGAGATGCAGCTTAAAGGCGCAAGCGCACAGATCGGCACGATTGACGAAATCAACGAGCAGTCGCGCAAGATGGCTTCGCAGATTGAGCAGCTTAACAATATTTACGCCCGTATGATTGAGGCAATGACCGTTAACATGCGTGCAACCGCGACCAACGGAAACAACGCTGAAGTATAAAGAAGAATGGCAATAAAGAAAAGACCGGTATCACCCCGCCAAAAGATGATCAACCTCATGTACGTCGTCTTGATGGCAATGCTCGCGCTCAATGTGTCGACGGAAGTGCTCGAGGGCTTCTCCATAGTTGAGGAAAGCCTCCACCGCACAACTACCAACTCGGCGTCAGAGAACGAGGCTCTTTATGGCGACTTCGAGGCTCAGATGAAGGCCAATCCGCAGAAGGTAAAGGCTTGGTTTGAAAAGGCAACAGCCGTCAAGCGTATGAGCGACTCGCTGTTTAATTTCGCCCAGCAGCTTAAGGTTGCGATAGTTGAAGAGGCCGACGGGGAAGACGGTGACGTGATGAACATAGAGCGCAAGGACGACCTTGAGGCAGCCAACCAGGTGATGCTGGCTCCGGGAAAAGGACAGGGCAAGAAACTGTTTGACGCTATCAACTCGTTCCGCGAGCGCATACTTACCATGGTGACTGACGAGCGTCAGAAAGCCATAATAGCCAGTAACCTGACGACAGAACTGCCTAAGAACGCCCGTACGATGGGCAAGAACTGGCAGGAATACATGTTTGAGGACATGCCCGTGGCTGCGGCAGTGACGCTGCTTACAAAGTTGCAGAGCGACGTACGGTATGCTGAAGGCGAAGTGTTGCACACCCTTGTGGCAAATATCGACATGAAGGACATCCGCGTCAACAAGTTGAGTGCCTTCGTAATACCAAACTCACAGACGATAGTCCGTGGCGATAAGTTTTCCGCACAGATAGTGATGGCTGCCGTCGACACTACGCAAAAGCCGCAGATATTCATCGGCGGGCGACAGGTAAACTTGCGCAACAATACGTATGAAGTTGTGACCGGCCGCACCGGAGAATTTAACCTTACAGGTTACATAACGATGCAGAACGGCAACGGTGATGTGATACGCCGTGACTTTTCGCAGAAATACACGGTGGTTGACCCCAGCGCGACAGTTTCAGCAGACCTGATGAATGTCCTTTATGCCGGATACAGCAATCCTATAAGCATAAGCATCCCCGGCGTTCCGCTTAACAAAGTTTCGGCAACAATGTCGGGAGGTACGCTCCAACCTGTAGGTCCGGGCAAGTATATTGCCCGTCCGTCGGCAGTGGGCAAGGACGTTACAATTAATGTTATGTCTCTCCAGACCGGTACGGCTCGTGCTGTTGGAGGCTTTACCTTCAAGGTGCGCAAGCTGCCTGACCCGACTCCGTACATACAGATTGGCGATAACCGCTTCCGTACGGGAGGCCTTGCCAAGTCGTCCCTCATGTCAGCCGAAGGCATAAAGGCCGCCATCGACGACGGCCTGTTGGACATACCCTTCAAGGTTTTGGGCTTCGAGGCCGTGTTCTACGATAATATGGGTAATGCTGTCCCGATGGTGTCCGACGGCGCTTCATTCTCGCAGCGTCAGCGTGAGACGTTCCGTCGCCTGTCGAGGAACAAGCGCTTCTATATCACGCGCATTTCCGCCGTTGGCCCGGATGGTATAAAACGTACGCTGCCAACGTCTATGGAAGTCATAGTGAAGTAAGTTAAGTATTTAGAGTAATGAGTAAGAATATGACAAGTTTCTTGTATAAACAGAACATACCAGGTGCCAGCAGGCAATGTTTTGCTGCGTTGTTGAAGACGTTTGCCGCCACGTTGCTCTTGCTTGTGTGTGCCGTTGAGGTTACATATGCACAGCCTGCCGCACGCAGGCGCCAGCAACAGGAGCAGAATGCCCAAAACGCCCAAAGCCTTACAACAAGGGCGCGGATTTCATATCCTGTTGCGGCGAAGATGTCAGAGGACGTCGTTTGGCGCAGGGACATTTATCGTGAGATACTGCTTCAGGAAGACGAAAATGCACCGTTGTATTATCCTACCGAGCCTGTAGGGTCGCAGATGAACCTGTTCACTTATCTTTTCAGGCTGATGATGCGCAACACTATTCCTGCTTACGAGTACCGCCTTGATGGTAACGAGGTGTTCACGGATTCTGCGAAGATCAACCGTATGGCGTTTCTCGACAACTACCACATATACTATGAGCGCAGCAACCGCGGCGTGCGCATAGACGACAGCGACATACCGTCTGCTGAGGTGAAATCGTATTACGTGAAGGAGAGTGCTTATTATGACCAGGCTTCCGCAACATTCCATGTCAAGCCGATAGCCATCTGCCCGGTGTTGTGGCGCACTGACGATTTCGGCGACGGCGAACAGAAATATCCCTTGTTCTGGGTTAAGTATGACGACATTGCTCCATATCTTAGCAAGCAGGTCGTAATGACCAGCAATCTGAACAATGCCGCAACCATGAGCATGGACGATTATTTCACCCGGAACATGTACAGGGGCAAGATATATAAGACTACCAACATGCTTGGCCGTACGCTTGCACAATATTGCCCTACCGACTCGGCACTTGCCAAGGAGCAACGGCGTATAGAAGGAGAGCTTGCGGCGTTTGAGAAGAATATCTGGGGCGACCAGGCACGCAAGGACTCTCTCGACAGCATAGCAAAGGCTGATGTGAAAGACAAGAAGAGCAAGAAGGCTAAAAGCAACAGGCGTGCGTCGTCTTCGGTGAAGCGTAGCAGTTCGAAGAGCAAGTCTTCGTCGTCTGGTTCTTCCGCAGCACGTGTAACCGTGCGCCGTCAGAGGCATTGATTCGTTTATTCCTGCCCCGGTTCGGCGGGGCGGGTTATTATTAACTTTAAATAATTATGTGTATGAGAAAATTGTTTACATTGGTTGTCCTTGTGGCGGCAACATTGGTTACTATTCCTGCCCAGGCCCAGTTCAAGTTTGGTCTGAAGGGTGGTTTGAATCTTACTGACATGTCGTTTAGTGTCGATGATGTCGATGTTTCCAACCATGCAGGATTCTTCATTGGCCCGACTGCCAAGTTCACCTTGCCTATCGTTGGCCTCGGACTCGACGCTTCAGTGTTGTACGACCAGCGTGAGGCAAAGCTGAATGATACTGATGATAAGATTAAGCAGCAGGCAATAAACATTCCCATCAACCTCCGTTACGACATAGGTCTTGGCAGTCTTGCTGCCGTTTACCTTGCAGCAGGTCCCCAATTCGGTTTCAATATTGGCGACAAGCACCAATCTCTCTATGATGATGTTGCTGAGTGGAAGCTTAACGATTCAAACTTCAGCGTAAACGTTGGACTGGGTGTTATGTTGCTCGGCCACTTGCAGGTTGGTGCCAACTACAACATTGTATGCGGCAAGACCGGCGAAGTTACCGTATTAGAAGGTGTTGGAAAGGCTTTCCGCGGCCGTTCAAACACATGGCAGATTTCTGCAGCATATTATTTCTAAGAAGATTCAATTACGAATCAGGACATAAAAAATGGAGGTCTCCGTCAAGGAAGGCCTCCATTTTTTATGTTGCCGGTCTTACGACCTTTCCGCTTACCGTACGGCTTTATCACAGCCGTGCGCACGGTTGCTTGCATTTTAAAGCGGATCGACGTCGAAATATATCTGTACGGTTTTATAGCGTTTGTCCTGCAATATGCTGTTTTTCCCCATGTTCAGGTACAGGCGCACCTTGTCACGGTCGAGTCCGTTTTCCAGTTTTATGACTATTTTCCTTATGTTTAGTGTCTTAACCTTCGACACTGCAGGCTTGTCAGGTCCGAGTATGCGGTCGGCAAACCAAGAGCGTAACACTTTTCCCAGTTCCTTTGCTGCCGAGTCGGCCACAGTGTCGTCCTTATGTTTCAGGTAAACGCAGACGATGTGATAGAAAGGAGGATAGCGGAACAGGCTACGCTCCTCTATCAGGTCGGCGTAGAAGCCGTCCGTATCGTTGTTGACGACTTGCGTTATTACCGGCAGCTCAGGACTTTTAGTTTGCAGTATCACCAAGCCGCGCTTGCCTTTACGGCCGGCGCGTCCGCTGACTTGCGCCATCATGGTGAATGCGTGTTCGTAAGCGCGGAAGTCGGGATAGTTGAGCATTGAGTCGGCATTAAGTATTCCGACCACCGAAACGCGGTCAAAGTCAAGCCCCTTGCTTATCATTTGCGTGCCGATAAGTATGTCAGTGCGGTGTGCGGCGAAGTCGCTGATGAGCCGTTCGTATGCGTTGCGCGTGCGTGTGGTGTCGAGGTCCATGCGCGCCACCCGTGCCTCGGGAAACAGCTGCATCACCTTGTCCTCAACCTTCTCCGTGCCGTAGCCCCGTCCGCGCAGGTCTTTGCTGCCGCAACACGGGCAGACGTCAGGCACGGGGTATGTCCTTCCGCAGTAGTGGCACGTCAGTTGGCCTAGCGTCTTGTGGTAAGTCAGCGATACGTCGCACGTCTCACATCTCGGCACCCAACCGCATTCCCTGCATTCTATCATCTGTGCGAAGCCGCGGCGGTTCTGGAACAGTATCACCTGCTCGCCGTTGTCGAGCGCCTTGCGCATTGCCGCCAGCAGGACCGGTGAGAAGGGGCCGTTCATCATCTTGCGGCGTGCCAGGTCTTTTATGTCCACCACCGTGGTTTCAGGCAGCTGCATGTCGCCGTAGCGCTTGTCCAACCTGACGTAGCCGTATTTGCCGATTTTGGCGTTGTGCCATGTCTCGGCGCACGGGGTGGCCGAGCCGAGCAGCACTTTTGCCCCTGCTGCCTGTGCCAGCATTATCGCCGTAGAGCGTGCATGGTAGCGCGGGGCGGGGTCTTGCTGCTTGAAAGATGTCTCGTGCTCCTCGTCGATTATGACGAGTCCAAGCCTGACGAATGGCAGCAGCACGGCCGAACGCGCCCCCAGTATGACGTCGTAAGGTTCGGCAGACAGCTGTTTCTTCCATATCTCAACGCGCTCGGCGTCGGAGTATTTTGAGTGGTATATGCCCAGGCGCCGCCCGAACACACGCTGGAGCCTCTGCCTTATCTGTACGGTGAGCGCAATTTCGGGCAGCAGGTAGAGCACCTGGCGTCCCTCGTCGAGCGCCTTGCGTATCATGTGAATGTATATTTCCGTCTTTCCGCTCGACGTCACTCCGTGCAACAGCACCACGTTCTTGGCGGCGAAGGCTGATTCTATCCTGTCGTAAGCTTCCTTTTGTGCTTCGTTGAGCGGCTTTATGCTTTCGGGGCAAGGGTCACCTCCGTTGTTGAGCCTGCCCACCTCGCGTTCGTAGCTTACCAGCATCCTGCGGCTGATAAGGTTTCTTACCGTGGCGGCAGTGCAGTGTGCCTCGTTCATCAGTTCGTCGCGTGTCACTTCGCCTGCGTATCCGGCGTCTGCAGCCGCTCCGCCGGTGCCGTGCCCGGTCAAGGCCAGGAAGCAGTCCATGGCCCTGCGTTGTTCCACTGCACGTGCAAGCATGCCCATTGCAGCGTGCAACGTGTTACCGTCCCTGAGTGCCGGTGCCAATGCAAGATACGTCTCAGTCTTCGGCTTATAGGTGCCGGCCGTTTTCAGTCCGCCCGGCAGGGCAGCCTGCATTACGTCGCCGGGTGCCGCCATGTAGTAGCCTGCAATCCACTGCCATAGCTTCAACTGGGCGCCGGTTACGACCGGTGCGTCGTCGAGTACCATTTTTATTGCTTTTATAGCGAACGACGGCTTGTCGCCGTGCCGCCTTATTATCAGTCCCACGTAAGTCTTGTTCCTGCCGAAAGGCACAAGCACGCGCCTGCCCTGTTCCGCCTTGTCTTCCAATTCAGGCGGAACCGAGTAGGTGAAAAGACCGTCGAGCGGTACCGGGAGCATGATGTCGATGTAAATCATGATAACTTTGCACTGTGTAGCATAAGTCGTGCCACACAGTGCAAAGTTAATAAAAAACGGCAAATGTCAAACCATTCTCCGTTTAATATTATGCTGTGACTGGGCCTTGCGCCTTTCCATGGTTATTTTTCATAACCGTTCAGCTTGTGCCTTAGTTCATTGGGTGTGCATCCGAAATACTTCTTGACATACCTTCCGAAGAACGATGTATTGGGAAATTCCAGCTCGACGGAGATTTCCTTTACCGACTTGCGCGAGTTTTTAAGAAGCTTCTCAATGTCTTTGGCTACATAGCCGTCGATTATCTTGGATGCGTTGAGCCGGCTTACCTTCTTGCAGATTACCGATAGGTATTTGGGCGTTATGTTTAGCTTGTCAGCGTAAAACGCCACGTTGCGGCGTTTCGGATATGCTGTGGAGAGTATTTCAATGAATTTGTCGAATATGTTTTCGCTTGACGATATCGGGTGCGGTTTTGTCCGGAGAAGGTTGTCGAACGAGTTGTGGAAGTCGTAAGTCAGCGCTTCCACGAGTGCGTTAATCACGTATCCGCGGTATGGGTTGGCCGTGTCGGCAAACTTGTCCTTGAGCAGTTCGAAATAGCGGTTGAATATCGACACTTCGCTTTCGGTCAGGTGGATATTGGGGTTCTGCTCAAAAAACATCTTGAAGTTCCAGTTCCTCACACTTGTCGGAAGCATGTTGAACGCATAGTCTACCGACATGAATATTGCCTTGAACTTGAAATCATCGCTTATTTTGCCGTTTTCAATTATAACTTCAGGCAGGCATATCACCAGGTCGTTGGTCTGGGCTGTGTATGTCTGGCCGTTTATGTCGACACTTACCTTGCCTTGACAGCACAGCACTATCATCACGCCGTCGATGTGTACGATGCTTTGGGAATCGAAATCATCTATTTTTTCGGCTATTGCTATAGCTCCGTTTTCGAAAAGAACAGGTTTCCTGACCTTGTATTCGTTCCTTATTTCCATTATTATGTCGATGAAAAATTTTTAAACAGCTGCAAAGGAACACATTTTGCGTGAAATAATGCCTATCTGAATTTCTTTATAAATAGTCTGTTTTTCGTCATGCTTGTTAAATATAATGAAAACCGCTTTAATATATGCGCCCTCTTTTCCGGCTGTTTTTCTGCCGTATGTGCGGGCTTTTTGGGTGGTTTATTGCCGCCGGTTTGTATCGTGTTGAATATCAATAAGTTACAATATGCCGTCTTTTGCGTTATAAAAGACTGCCTTTTACAGCCTGAAAGGTTACCTTTTATAAGCTAAAAGGTGGCATATCAGCAAACTGTAAGTGTACGGCGTCTGCTATGCCGGTTGCCTGGACCGTGCCGGAGGGTTTTGTATTTATGCGTGCTGATGCTTGTGACGGTACGTAAAGGTGTTGTGCTTAAATGTAATCGGATATGTCCTAATTTTCCTAATGTTCCCAAATGGAACATTCATGTAGACGTACGTAAGAGAAATAAAGGTCAAAACACATCTATCTTTGCACGACTTTTTTAAATATGGAATGTGTTATGATACGATGCAATCTTTTTGTGCTCACGCTGTCGGCCGTTGTGCTGTCGGCGTGCAGCAATGACAAAGGGAAGGACGGTGCAGGAGACAGTGCCGTAAAAGTAGGAACAGTTTTAGTGGAAGATGTTTCAGCCGGAAGCGGAAACCGCTATTCAGGTACGGTAGAGGAAGAGACCGGCACGCAGCTCAGCTTCGCCGTGCCCGGCACCGTCAGCCGTGTGCTTGTAGACGAGGGCGACCGTGTGAGCAAGGGGCAGCTTATAGCTACGCTCGACCCGGCCCAGCTGCGCAACGCATACGCCCTGGCCAAGACTGGGCTAGACCAGGCCACAGACGCGTATAACCGTATGAAGGAGCTTCATTCAAAGGGAAGTCTGCCCGAGATAAAGTGGGTCGACGCCCAGTCTGCGCTCGAGCGTGCCCGCTCTACCGAGCAGATGGCAGCCAAGCAGCTTTCCGACTGCCGTGTGTATGCGCCGTTTTCAGGAGTGATATCAAAGAAGCTGGTTGAACGGGGCCAGAATGTGGCTGCCGGCATGCCTGTTGCCAAGCTGGTGTCGGTAGGCCGTCTTAAGGTCAAGATAGCCGTGCCTGAGGGTGATATCCCCGACGTCAGGCTGGGCCAGCGTGCCGTTGTGTCCGTAACAGCTCTCGGTGGAAACCCTCTTGAGGGCACTGTCGTCGAGAAAGGTGTTGACGCCGACCCGCTGTCACGCTCGTACGATGTAAAGATAGGCATATCCAACGGCGGCGGACACCTGATGCCCGGCATGGTTGCCACGGTCGACCTGGCTGGAAAGACAGGCTCGCAGGCGTGCGTCATACCGGCACATATTGTACAGATTGACGAGAACAACAATGAGTTTGTATGGCTTGCCGTTAACGGCAAGGCAACGAAGCGTATTATAACCTGCGGCGACTTTACCGTAGGCGGAGTGGTAGTAAGTTCGGGTCTTGAGCCGGGCGACAGGATAATAACGTCAGGCCAGCAGAAAGTAAGCGAGGGGATGAAAGTTAAGTTTTAGAACGTCCGGCAGCCGCCAAGTCTGCGGCATTACGGTTTACGGTCCTGCAGGTTGTTTACTGTCGGGGCAGGGGCCGGCATGCCAGGCCGCGTGCGGCTTGTCTGATTATAAATACGAATTATGATGGAAAAGAAAAAACGAAGTTTTGTGGAATGGGCGATGCACTACCGCAAGATGGTCATCCTTGTCGTCTCTTGCCTCGTGGCGTTCGGCGTCTTCAGCCTGTCAGAAATGAGGAAAAACGAGTTTCCTGACTATACCATACGCCAGGGTGTTGTCGTCGCGATGGCTCCGGGCGTGCCTTCAGACGAGATTGCCGAGCAGGTGGCAAAACCATTGGAAGACTACATATTCTCGTTCAGGGAGGTCAAGAAGTCGAAGACATTCTCGAAGAGTACCGACGGCATGGCATACATACAGGTGCAGCTTAACGATGATATTGATGACAAGGACGCATTCTGGAACAAATTCAAGCACGGCGTGGCAGACTTCAAGTCCCAGTTGCCGCAGAACGTCCTGGCCGTCAAGGTGATTGATGACTTCGGCGACACGTCTGCCCTGCTTATAACAATGGAGAGCGACGACAAGACGTACCGCGAGTTGTCCGACTACATGGACGAGCTCAAGGACAGGCTGCGCGGCATCGAGAGCGTAGGCCGTATGAATGTAAGCGGCATGAGGAACGAGCAGATAGCCGTCTACGTCGACAACGAACGCCTTTCGCACTACGGGCTGAGCGACAAGACACTAGTCATGACGCTTGCACAAAAGGGATTCGTCACCAGCGGCGGACGCGTAAGGACCATTGACGCCGTAGAGCCGATTTATGTTGAAAAGTCACTCAATTCGGTTTACGACATCATGGAAACCATAGTATACACCGACCCGCGGGGCAACAACATACGCCTGAAAGATGTTGCCGACGTGCGCAGGGAGTATCCCGCTCCTGACAGCTACATCGAGAACAACGGCAAGAAGTGCCTGCTGCTGAGCGTTGAGATGAAGAAGGGACGCAACATCGTTGACATGGGCAATGAAATCAATAGTGTTATGGAAAGTTTCCAGAAGACTTTGCCCGCCGGAGTGGACATTTTCCGTATAACAGACCAGAGCAAGGTGGTCGGCGACAGCGTCAACAACTTCTTGCGCGAGCTGCTTATTGCCATAGTCGCGGTCGTGATTGTTGTAATGTTGCTGTTGCCTATGAGGGTGGCACTGGTGGCCGCTTCGACCATACCTATAACGATATTCATATCGCTCGGCCTTTTTGATGCGTTCGGCATAGAGCTTAACACGGTCACACTGGCGGCGCTGATTGTGTCGCTCGGAATGATTGTGGACAATTCGATCGTCATTATAGACAACTATCTTGAGAAGATTGGTGAAGGAGTCTCGCGCTGGCATGCGTCAATTGACAGCACGCTCCACTTCCTGCGCTCAATCTTTTCCGCCACGCTTGCCATAAGCATAACGTTCTTCCCGTTCTTGTTTACTACTACGGGCATGATCCGCGACTTCCTGACCAGTTTCCCCTGGGCGGTAACCATCATTCTTGGTGTGTCGTTGCTCATCGCTACGATGCTTGTGCCGTTCATGCAGTTCTGGTTCATACGCAAGCCAAAGACAAATGTGAAGAAGGCTGACGGACGTCAGAAGTTCTCGTTCCTGAACATGTTGCAGGGCGGTTATAACAAATTGCTCGACGCATGTTTCGCCCATCCTAAGGTTACGCTGTTTACAGGTCTTGTCTGTATCGTCGTCGGAGCCGTGCTTATAGGCCGTCTCCCGCAGGAGATGATGCCTACGGCCGACCGTAATCAGTTTGCCGTTGAGATATACATGCCTACCGGAACATCGCTCGAACGTACATCGGCCGTGGCTGACAGCATGGCCCACATATTGGGCAAGGACAAAAGGGTGGTGTCCGTTACGGAGTTCAAGGGGTGCGCCTCTCCGCGTTTCCATACAGCCTACGCTCCGCAGATTGGCGGTACAAACTTTGCACAGTTTATCGTGAATACCACCGGTGTCAAGCAGACCGTGGAGCTGCTCGACGAGTATGCGCCTCGCTATACGGACTATTTCCCCGGCGCTTACGTACGCTTCAAGCAGTTGAGTTACAGTGAGGCGTTGAATCCTGTCGAGATAAGGCTCAGCGGTGCCGATGTCGATTCGCTCAAGCGCGATGCTGGCAGAGTGCTCGACGTCATGCGCGGAATGCCTGACCTTACGCTCGTCCGTACTGATATGAACGAGCCGATGCCGTCGGCCGTAATCAGGCTGAAGGAAGACGAGGCTGCAAGGCTTGGCGTGAGCAATTTTGCAGTAGAGTCGACGTTGGCCATGAGGTATGGTTCCGGTCTGCCGGTAGCCACGGTCTGGGACGGTGACGACGCCATACCTGTTACGTTGAAGAGCATGACGGCCGAGCGTGCCGGCAACGACGACCTGGCCAATGAGAAGATACCTGCCGCCGGCGGCCTGGCAGAGGTCCCTTTGAGGCAAGTTGCCGATGTGAAACCGGGCTGGAAGGATGGCTGCATCGTACGCCGCAATGGTGTCTACTCAATTACGGTTCAGGCAGACGTCAAGCGTGGCGTGAACAGCATGGAAGCCAACTCGAAGGTGCAAAAGGCCGTGGCAGGCATGAAGTTGTCTCCCGGAGTGGATGTGACTTATGGTGGAGACATAGAAAATACGGCAGACACTATACCGCAGATAATTCTCGGACTGGCAGTTGCCACGGTAGTGATATTCTTCATATTGATGTTCCATTTCAAGAAAGTCAGTCTTGCCCTACTCGTATTTGCAAGTATAGCCTTGTGTACTTTGGGTACAGCTGCCGGCGTCATAATACAGGACATTGCCTTCAGCGTAACTTGTTACCTCGGAGTTATAAGCTTGATGGGTATTATCGTACGTAACGGAATAATAATGATTGACTATGCCGAAGAGCTGCGTTCAACCGAGCACATGACTGCCGAACAAGCCATTTACCACTCGGCACGCCGGCGTATGCGCCCGATATTCCTTACTTCGGCCGCCGCTTCAATGGGTGTGATACCTATGATTCTTGGAGGAAGCGGTTTGTGGATGCCTATGGGTACGGTTATTTGTTACGGCACACTGATTACCATGGTTCTGCTTTTGACGGTGTTGCCAGTAAGCTATCTTCTCATGTTCCGGGGCACGACCAAGAGCCGCATGAGGTTGGAAGCAATGGAAAACGAATGATTAAACAACAAGTAAAGTTATGATACAGTCAGTTAAAAATATCGTCTGCGCGGCAGTATTGGCTGCAGCATGCGTCCCTGCCTCCGCACAAATAGTGATGAACGTAGAGCAGTGTGTAGCCGACGCTTTGGCCAATAACGCCAGGATGAAGAATGCCGCCAACGACATTAAAGCATCCGAAGAGGCAAAGAAATCCGCGTCCACTAAATATTTCCCGACACTTAGCGCCTCGGCCTCTGGTTACATGGCTGACAAGGGATTGCTCGAAATGGAAATGGGACCTGACATGAAGATGTCGATGCTCAAGGACGGAATAGTCGGAGGAATATCGGCCCAGATGCCGCTCTACGCCGGCGGGCGCATCATCAACGCCAACCGTTTGGCCGAGACTGGATTGGAGGCGAGCCGCCTCCAGCATAGTCTCGCCCGTAACGAGGTGGCCCTGACGGCCGAAACATACTTCTGGCAGGTAGTTACCATAAAGGAAAAGCTGAAGACGCTGGCTGCCGTAGAGCGCCAGTTGTCAGAATTCGGGAATGACGCACAGGCTGCAGTAGACGCGGGAGTTTCGGATAGGAACGACCTCTTGCAGGTTAATCTCAAGGCTAACACCGTGAAGAGCCAGCGTATTTCACTTGAAAGCACTCTGGCAACGGCACGTTTGCGCCTCGCCCAATACACCGGACACAGCGGTGACAGTGTCGACGTAAGCACAGACATGGACTATACAATGCCTCCGTCGCCCCTCCAGTTATACGTGGAACCAGCTTCGGCTCTTGCCTCCACGCCTGAATACGGGCTGTTGCAGCAGAATGTCAAAGCTGCAAAGTTGGAGTATAAGCTTACTTTGGGACAAAATCTGCCCACCGTGGCCGTAGGCGGCGGATACATGTACGACAATCTTATGGACAAGAGCCACACGTTCTGGATAGGTTTTGCCACGGTCAGCGTTCCGATAAGCGGTTGGTGGGGTGGTTCGCACGAAATGAAACGCAGTAAGCTCGCCATCAGCAATGCCGAGAACAAACTGACCGACAACGCCCAGCTTCTGACCGTCGGTATGGAGGACAAGTGGAACCGGATGACCGATGCCTACCGGCAGATAGGTATCGCACTTGAGTCTATCGGGCAGGCGGACGAGAACCTCCGACTGCACGCTGACTATTATCGGGCAGGCACGGCAACAATGAGTGACCTGCTCGAAGCCCAGACTTTATACCAGGACAGCCGTGCGGCATATGCCGAGGCTTTTGCCAACTATGAGATTTGCAGGCGTGACTACCTGCAAGCAACGGGAAGGTAAAAAGGCTGAAAATATGTATATGAAGGTCACAGAAGCCGCCGAAGCCATACGCGGTGGCGTTATGGTTGGTGGCTGAATACAAAAGACAGGGCAATTAAGAAAAGCCCTGTCTTTTGTATTTATTTTGTTTTTGCTGTACCGTTGGTGGTTGGTCACACCTTGCTTTTTGTTGTGGCGCTGCTGTTTGCGCCGTTTAGCTGTGGATAGCTTGTGCGTGTGTGGTAAATAGCTTTCAGCCTGTCAATAAGCACTTGCTTTGCCACGGCAATGTCATGGAACGTTATCGGGCATGTCTTGAAGTATCCTTCGTCCACTTGCTGGTCGATAAGGCGGTTTACAAGGTTCGATATGCTCTCTTCAGTATATTCGGGCAGCGAGCGTGCCGCGGCTTCCACGGTGTCGGCCATCATTAGTATTGCCTGCTCGCGGGTGAACGGGTCGGGTCCCGGATAGGTAAACAACGTGTCGTCGACAGGTTCGTCAGGATGCTCGTTCTTGTATGAAATGTAGAAATATTTTGTCTTACCTGTACCGTGGTGGGTGCGTATAAAGTCCTTGATTACTCCAGGCAGACTGTTCTTTTCAGCTGTTTTCAGACCGTCGGTCACGTGGCTTATCACGACTTGTGCGGCATCAATGCGCGGCATTGCAGACAGAGGATTCGCACCGCCCATCTGGTTTTCAGTGAAATAAGCCGGATTTTTCATCTTTCCTATGTCGTGATACATGGCGCCAGTCCTTACCAGCTGGGCTTTGGCTCCTATCTTGTTGGCTATTTCCGCGGCAAGGTTTCCCACCATGACAGAGTGCTGGAATGTGCCCGGAGCTACTTCGCTAAGTGTGCGCAGCAGCTTCTTGTTGGTGTTCGATAGCTCTATCAGGGTAACGTTTGACGTGAATCCGAACGTCTTCTCGACGATAAGCAACAGCGGATATGCGAACAACAATAGTACTCCGTTGGCCGCGAAGTACATGTACATGCCGTGGTCCATTGTGAAAATGCTGTTGTCCTGCATAAGCTGCAGCGTGAAGTATACGGCGCAACTGCCTATGGTTACGAGCAAGGCCGTCTTGAAAATTTCGGCGCGTTGTGACAGTTCGCGGAGCGAATATATTGCCACAAGTCCCGACACCAGCTGTACAATGATGAACTCATATTGGTATTTTACCGCGGCGGCGCATATCAGCACCATGGTTACGTGTGCGTTGAAAGCCGTCCTCGAGTCGAGGAATACCCGGATGAATATCGGCGTCATGGCGAACGGAAGTATGTAGACGCTTAGCACGTTGTGCGTCATCATCAGCGAAACGAGCACGGGGAAGACGGTTATCATCGTATAAAGCATCGCAATGCTGCGCGGCTTGTCGAGGTAGTCCTTGCGGAACAGGCGAATGTACGTCGTGAACAGTATTACGAGAGCTGCCACGAAGAGCACCTGTCCGGCTATTGTCGATGGCACTGCACTCACGTCGGCGCTGCGCCGGCGTGTCTCACGCTCGAACGACGACAGCACCCTGTATGTGTATTCGTCCACGATCTCGCCTCTGTCTATTATCTTTTGCCCGCTCAACACCATGCCGCTTGCCAGCGGTATGCCGCTGAGCATGTCGCCGAGTTCGCCTTCGCTGCGTTCCTCGTCGAACAAGAGGTTGGGCTGTATGTATTCGTTGAGGTTGCATTTTTGCAGTATTTGCTTGGCTGCGGCAATCTTCGGGTCTGAGAAAAGCCGCTCGTAAGCCGTCATAGTAGAGTATACGCACGAAATTTCCACGCTGGTCGCGCTCTTGCCGTTCACAATCCTTATCATGGCCGTTGTGTCGCGGCTCAGGTCAGAGTATATTGGAGCGTCTATTATTCCCTCGTTGTAAAGCCTTCCCAGCCTGTCGGCAATTATAGCCACGTATTCGTTTGGCAGTCCGGGAATGCCACCCTTGTATTTTTCGGCAAATCTTTTAATCTGTAATTTGCCAGTTTCAGCCTTATAGTTGAAGTACGGTTCGAATGTATTGGCCATACTGTCCTGCTCCGCCTTGATGGCCGCGTCGGTCTTGTAGATTGGAAAGTCGAACTTGGCTATCAGCGGACTGTACATCCAGGGCTTGCCTATGTCGTAGCGGAATTGTGGTCCGCTGTTGCGCGGAAGGAAGAAAACTATCACGGCAACGGTCACTGCAACGAGCAAGGTGTACATCAGCCACCGGCTTATATGTTTGTCTTTAGTATTGTTGAATCTTGACATCTTTCTTTCGTGTTTACGGTTAGTGGCAGGGTAGGGCTTTGTTGCCGCAATGTTGTACGGAAGTGTTTTTATGGACTGAAACGCAGCGACGCCTTTTACGTCATATTGTGACGCCCATGCGTTTCCATACGGTGCGGCATTCAATACCTGTTGCCTAAACCAATGGTTCTTGACTGCGAAAATACTAAAAAAATACTCTAATTTGCTGAAAATGTTATATTTTTGCACAAAATTTAAGAGATAACAAGCTAACGAGGCTATGGAAGAAAGAAAAACAAGGGTGCGTTTTGCGCCGAGCCCAACGGGCGCTTTGCATATCGGCGGCGTGCGCACGGCATTGTACAACTATCTGTTCGCGCGCCAGAGGGGCGGCGAAATGGTGTTCAGGATTGAGGATACCGATTCAAACCGGTTTGTTCCCGGTGCCGAGGAGTATATCATCGAGTCGTTCCGCTGGCTCGGAATCAAGTTTGACGAAGGCGTAAGTTTCGGAGGAAAGCACGGTCCGTACCGTCAGAGCGAACGCCGTTCAATATATAAGAAATATGTAGACCAGCTGCTGGATGCCGGCAAGGCGTACATAGCTTTCGACACTCCGGAGGAACTGGAGGCCAAGCGCGCCGAGATAAAGAACTTCCAGTACGACGCACATACGCGCCTTTCAATGCGCAACTCGCTGACTATGGCTAAGGAGGACGTCGACGCCCTCATCGCCGACGGTACCCAGTATGTTGTCCGTTTCAAGGTGGAGCCGGGTGAAGACATACACATCCAGGACATGATTCGCGGCGACGTAGTCATCAAGAGCGACGTCCTCGACGACAAGGTGCTCTACAAGAGTGCGGACGAATTGCCCACATACCACCTTGCCAACATAGTAGACGACCACCTTATGGAGATTACCCATGTCATCCGCGGCGAGGAGTGGCTGCCCAGCGCACCGCTTCACGTGCTGCTGTACAAGGCTTTCGGCTGGGAGGACACCATGCCGCGCTTTGCCCACCTGCCGCTGTTGCTCAAGCCCGACGGCAAGGGCAAGCTGAGCAAGCGCGACGGCGACCGCCTCGGTTTCCCCGTGTTCCCGCTCGAATGGCACGACCCCAAGAGCGGCGAAGTGAGCCGCGGATTCAAGGAGGACGGATATTTCCCCGAAGCTGTAATAAACTTCCTCGCATTGTTGGGCTGGAATCCGGGCACGGAGCAGGAGCTGTTCACCATGGACGAGCTTATTGAGCAGTTTGACATATCAAAGTGCAGCAAGGCCGGAGCACGCTTCGACTACAAGAAGGCCATATGGTTCAACCACGAGTACATTCTGCGCAAGAGCGACGACGAGATAGCGCGGCTGTTTGCACCGATTGTGGCCGGCAACGGCATAGACGAGCCGATGGACCGCGTAAGGCAGGTAGTGGCAATGATGAAAGACCGTGTAGACTTCGTGAAAGAGCTGTGGCCGCTGTGCTCGTTCTTCTTCATTCCGCCTACCGAGTACGACGAGAAGACAGTGCGTAAGCGCTGGAAGGCGGACTCGGCGCAGGTGATGACCGAACTGGGCGAGGTGCTCGAGTCGCTCGACGACTTCTCGATAGAAAGCCAGGAGAAGGCCGTCATGGCATGGGTCGAAGCCAAGGGCTACAAGCTGGGCGACGTAATGAACGCCTTCCGCCTTGCTTTGGTGGGCATAGGCAAGGGTCCCGGCATGTTCGACATCAGTGCATTCCTCGGCAAGAAGGAGACGCTTTGCCGTCTGCACAGGGCCATCGAGACCTTGAAATGACCATTCACGGCACACTTTTAATATGATACATGCGCGCCGCAGCACACTCCAACATTGTGCTGCGGCGCGTACTTTTATGCCGTTGACAGCGTACTTACCACTTGTTAAGTGACTTTTATACTGTTTTTGCGCGTGTTTTAGTATCCTTTCCGGCATGTTTTTGCATGCCTGACGGCAGCTTTTACGGATATTTTATTACCTTTGTGTCGTCATCCGGGCTTGCTGTTTGTCAATAAGATGCAGCCTGGCTTAATTTTTCAATCATTCGGCAATGTGGATGTTACTGTTCCTTGTCCTGCCATTGGCGGGGCTTTCTTATGTCTTGTGGCACGTGTGGTGCCTTCTTCCGTTAAGTGTTCCTTATAAGTGGGGCGTCGTGGTGTTGTGCCTTATGGCGTTTTCAACGTCGTTCCTCAACTTCTCACACACTACCGACTCGATGCCAATACCCGTCGCCCGTGCATGTTACGAGACGGGCAACTCGTCGCTTTTCGTCCTGCTTTATGCCGCAATACTGTTCCTCCTGCTCGATATTGGCAGGCTTGCTGGCGTTGTTCCGCGCAGCTGGCTTTACTCCAACGCCTGCACCCTTGCAGCGGTGGCCGTCGTGCTTGCCGGCATTTTCACTTACGGGTATTTCAATTACATGGACAAACAGCGCAAGGCGCTTGACCTGCCTACGGCGAAAGCCGTGGGCGACGGCTTCAAGGTGGTGTTGGCGAGCGACCTGCACCTGGGCTACCACAACACGCGCGGCGAACTTTCACGCTGGGTCGACATGATTAACGCAGAGCGTCCCGACCTTGTGCTGCTTGCCGGCGACATAATAGACGGCAGCCTGCGCCCCGTGCTCGAGACAGGCATGGCCGAAGAGTTCAGGCGGATAAAGGCGCCCGTTATGGCTTGTCCCGGCAACCATGAGTATTACTCGGGCTTTGACGGTGCGGCCGGTTTCTTCCGCGAGGCAGGCATAACGCTGCTGCGCGACAGCGTGGCTACCGTTGGCGGACTTGCCGTGGTGGGGCGCGACGACCGTGCCAACCACCGCCGCAAGAGCCTCGGCTACCTTATGCGGGGCGTGGACAAGTCTAAATACGTAATCCTGCTCGACCACCAGCCATACCATCTTGAGCAGGCAGAGCGCTCGGACGTCGATTTCCAGTTCAGCGGACACACCCACCACGGCCAGCTTTGGCCGATATCGCTCATAACCGAATCGGTTTACGAAGACGCCTACGGTCCGAGGAGGCGTGGCTCCACACGCTACTACGTAAGCTCCGGCCTCGGCATCTGGGGCGGCAAGTTCCGCATAGGCACCTGCTCGGAGTATGTCGTCGCCACGATAAGGCAGGTGCATTAGTGCCCTATGCGCCATATACGGCAATCGGGAGCAGGACTTCATTAAGCGTCCTGCTCCCGATTGTTTTATTGCCATGCGGCATGCCGCCGCAGTTCCTTATTTCTCCATATACCACTTTGAGTACTCCACATAGTGTGCCGCGAAGCTCTCTGCCTGGTCGGGGCTGGTCTTCTTGAGAAACTTTGCAGGCACTCCGCCCCATATCTCGTGTTCGCCTATCTTCGTGCCCTGGAGCACCAGCGCGCCTGCTGCCACTATCGCGCCAGCGCCTATGTCGGCGTTGTCCAGTACGGTGGCGCCCATGCCAATGAGTGCGCCGTGGCGCACCGTGCAGGCGTGTACCGTGGCGTTGTGGCCTATGGTAACGTCGTCTTCAAGCACAACCGGTCCCGTTGTGTTGGTTACATGCACGCACGCACCGTCCTGTATGTTCACACGGTTGCCTATTGTTATCGGCGCAACGTCGCCGCGTACAACGGCGTTAAACCATACCGAGCACTCGTCGCCCATGTTGACTTCGCCCACGATTGTGGCGTTCTCGCTGAAATAGCAGTCCTTTCCCCATTTCGGTTCAAGGCCCTTTACTGTCTTTATCAATGCCATGTTATTCCTTTTTCTTGTTGTTTTTCGTGGTGCAAAGTTAATGATTAAATTAATATAAACGGCCGCCAGCCGTGAAAATATGTTTTGCTGCCGTTGCGACTGTTGCCAAACTCTTTGCCGGAAGGCGGCAAACGGCGTTGTAAAAGGCCGCCTTTTGCAGGCTCGAAGGTAACCTTTTACAACGCAAAAGGTTACCTTTCGGACTGTAATCAAATTTAGTATTCTTTGTTATGATGTAAAATTCGTGTGTTTTTATGTTGCCGTAGTTGTAAGCTGTAACGCCTGTTTTGCTTACGGTTTTCATGCCGTTTTATGCCGTGTAGGTGCCATTAACTAAATTTATACAGGCATGGCGGCCGTTTTTCGGCATTATTACGTATCTTTGTCAAAATAAGACTATCGTTAAACACAAGGGGCCTATGGTTGTTATGAAAAGACTTTTTACGCTCGTGTCGGCTCTTGTCATTGTCGCGTCGGCGGTTTCAGCGCAAGAGCCTTCAGGCATGCTTGAGCCTGTACGGCCGGGCTTCGACTTCGACAGGACGCTGCACGCCGCTCCCGATGCAGGGCTTATGCGCGACTCGCTGAAGTTCCGGCTCAACATGGACGACTCCCTTTGGCTGCGTTCTTACGTCAAGGATTACAGGCTTCCCGAAAGTGCCGCGCCGCAGGCTTTGGGCATTGACCGCCTTGGCACCATCGTGCCGGCAGGCTCGGGCATGCCAGTTTACGGCAATCCTTACGCATCCGACTATAAGGTAGGCGGCGTGGTGGCCGCGTGGAACGGCGGTGTGCTTTTCGGTTCGGGCTCGCTCACGTCCATGCCTGCGCTCATGTCTATGCAGAATGCCACGCTGGGTGCTGTCCAGAATGCGGGCAATTTCACCTTCACGGCTTCGGTTTCGGCCGACAGGGCGGCTGTCTGGCGCACGGCCGGGGCTTATCCCGCCGCTGCCGGAGGCATGAGCACGCTTACGGGCGGTACGTATTACACCTTCGCAGGCTCGATGACCTACCGTTTCAGCGACAACGTGTCGGCCACCGTCTTCGGGCGTTACAGCACCAACCGCTCGTTCTATTCAATGGCCTCGATGCCTTATCTTGGCGCTTCGGGCTATGGAGGCTATCTTACATTCATGGGCGAGACGGTCGGCATGGACGTCGGCGTTGAGCGCTATTACGACACGTTTGCACGCCGCTGGGTAACGTCGCCCATAATAACCCCAAAGGTAAGGTTCAGCGACAAGTTTACGCTGGCGGTGCCGGTAGGCCCTCTCGTGAGGGATTTGCTTGAAGATGCCATTTACGGAAAGAAGCAGCGTGGCGGCCCTATCATAATGCCCGAGGGGTTGCCCAGCGTGGGAGAGGTGCCGTTCGGACCGCCCGAGATGCCGCATTGATGAAACGGCAGAACGTGCCTTGCATGGCCTGAGGGCCGCAAGGCACGTCCTGTTGTTGTCAGGCTGACTTACCTTTGCCTGGTTGAAGCCTGAAGGATTTGTGTCTTTTTCAGTATTATATGTTTTACAGCGAGTAGCCAGTCCATCCGAAACCGTCAGTGGGGCAGCCGTTGTTGCCGCTTGCAATCTTCACTCCGGGATATTCGGCTTTTGCCTTGATGGCGTCGCTTGTCAGATTTGAGGCCTCGTTGGTTGCGCCAATCTCCGTGCCTGTGCCTGCGTCGCCCTTGCTGTCGGTCAGGTCGATGATGTTCTCTATCGCACCGTTACCCTTCACCACGGCGTTCTTGATGTGTGCCGTAGCGCCGCGGCGTATCTTTATTGCGTCCTGCATCGACTGTCCGCTGGCAAGGTTTTCGATGGTCATGTTCTCTATTGTGAAGTCAGCCTGCGGTGTGTGGTCGGGTCCGTTGCCGTCAAGGTTGCCGTCGGCCTCTACGCCGCGCGGGTCAGACTCCGTGCTGACGAACGATGACTCCCAGCGTCCGTAGCAGTTGCTCAGTTTGCCGCAGTAGCCCTGTGTGAAGTCGAAGCAGTCGTCGTCGCAGTTTACAGCCAGCAGGTTGCTTACGTTAACCGAACCTCCGAAGAACTCGATGGCGTCGTCAGCACCCTCGGCAATGTATATGTTCTCTATTTTTGTGCCGTTGCCCACGCCATTGAGCGTAAGTCCGTTGTGCTCTATGTCGGCACTTGAGCGTGCTCCCGAGTACAGTATGCGCACGTATGTCAGCACGCCTGAGTTGTCAGAGTTGTCGTTGCCGCCGTACAGTATGTTGTTGTCAACCTCGGTAGCGCCCTCGTTCATGACTTTTGAGTCGCCTGATATTACGGCTTTACCATTGATTATGATGCCTCCCCAGTATCCGGCTTTAGCGTCTGCGGCGTCTGCCGTGAAGGTTATGGGTGCGTTCTCGGTGCCTTCGGCGAATATTTTGCCGCCGCGCTCGACTATGATGTAGTTGCCGAAACCTTCCTTGGCCTTGATTGTCATGCCTGCCGGTATGTTCAGCACGCCGCCGTCCTTTACGTGTACGGCTCCGTTGATGTAGTACTGCTTGGCTGCGTCGAGTGTTACTTCAGATGTTATTTCGAGGGGGATGTCGGCGCTCTCAACGTTTGTCTTGCCGAATTCGTAGCCCGTCCAGGCGAATGTTCCTGCGTCAGCACCCGTGTTACCGTCCTCTATCTTGACGTTGGGGTATTCGGCATCGCTCTTGATTGCGTCTGATGTCAGCTTCGTAGCGTTGTTCGTCAGGCTTATTTCCGTAGCCGTGCCTGCGCCGCCCTTGCCGTCGGTCAGGTCTATTATGTTCTCTACCGGGCCTGTTCCTGCCACCAAGGCGTTGGTTATGTGTGCCGTCGCACCGCGACGAATCTTGATTGCGTCCTGCATTGACTGCGTGTCGGAGTAGTTGGCTATGGTCATGCCGTTAATGGTGAAGTCAGACTGGTGCTTGTGGTCGGGACCGTTGCCGTCGAGGTTTCCGTCGGCTTCAACACCGCGCGGGTCTTCCTCTGTGCTTGTAAATCCGCTCTCCCATACGCCGTAGCAGTTTGTAAGAGTGCCGTTATAGCCCTGTGTGAAGTCGAACATGTCGTCGTCGCAGTTTACTGCCAGCAGGTTGGTTACATTGACGGAGCCTCCGAAGAACTCTATTGCGTCGTCGGCACCTTCGGCTATGTAGAGGTTGTTTATTGTAGTTCCGTTGCCCACACCGTTAAGTGTGAGGCCGTTGTGCTCTATGTCCGCGCTCGAGCGTGCGCCGGTGTAGAGCAGCTGTACGTATTCTATCACACCGCTGTTGTCGCTTGCGTCAGTGCCGCCGTACGGCTGGTTGTTGTCTATCTCGGTAGCGCCCGTCTGGCCTTCGGTGTCGCCTGAAATGGGTGCTTTACCGTTGATGATAAGTCCGCCCCAGTAACCTGATGTGGCGTTCTCGCTGTCTGCTGTGAATATAATTGGCTGGTCAGCAGTTCCGCGTGCCTCAATCTTACCGCCCTGGGCTACGAGTATGTATTTGTCGAAGCCTTGCGCAGCCATAATTTTGGTTCCTGCCGGAATCTGAAGAGTGGCTCCTGCCGGTACGGTTACGGTTCCTGTGAGGTGATAAACCTTGTTTGCGTCAAGTGTCATTGTACCTTCGATGGTGCCTTTCAGCTCTACCATCTCAGTAGTGTTGCCTCCGTTGCCGTTTCCGTTACCTGTGGTGTCGTCGTCGCTGCTGCATGATGTCAGTGTAATTGCGCTCATCATGGCAACAAATGCCATTGCTGACAGAAATAATTTTCTCATGTTTCTAAATGTTTTATTAATCGTGTAAGTTAATTGTCGTTTATCTTTTTATTATTGAATGTCTGTGTTTCTTACTGCATATTGCATTTTTTCAGAGTGTATATGACAGTCCGATGCTGAAGTCCATGCCTCTTTTGTACTTGCTGAGAATGACCTCGTCGTTTGTCGCGTTGCCCTTGCGTGTAAGCTGGTGGGCTGCGTTGAGCAGGTTGCGGGCTTTCAGATTGATTGAGAGATGTTTGCCAATCTGAGTTGATGCGACAAAGTCGAGTGTCGGAACGCCGTTCTCCATGATGTCCTGATAGCCTTCTGTACCGATTGTGTAGATGCGGTCGCTGAAGTAGTTGAATACCAGTGCGCCGGTGAAAGAGTTGCTTCCTTTGCGGAAGAGGTAAGTAAGGTCAGCATTGACAATCCACGGTGCGGCTCCTTCGAGCTGTGAACCAGACGGGTCGGTGGCAAGAGGTACTTTCGCGCAGGTGTAAGTATATGCTCCGTTTACGCCTAAGGTAAGTCTGCTCATTCCGCCGTTTGCGATGTTGCGGTTGAATAGATGTTTCTTCAGTTCCAGCTCTACGCCGGCTGCTGTGGCGTGGTCTGATATGTTTTCGTATGAAAGGAAGCCGCCCGCACTTGCAATCTCGATGCGTGAGATAGGGTTCTTGATATATTTGTAGAAGCCCGTTACGGAGAAGAGTTCTGACGGAGAGATGTACCAGTCCCACTTAAGGTCAATGTTGTAGTTGTCAGACGGTTTCAGATCCGGGTTACCCTGACTGTTGAAACTTACGCTGACGTAGCGGAAAGGTGAAATCTCCTTAGCCTGCGGAAGCGTGTAAGTCTTGCTTGCCGCGAACCTGAGAGCATGCTTGTCGTTGAAGTTATAGCGCAGGTTGAGGCTCGGCAGGAAGTACGACTTGTCAATCTCCTGCTCGCCACGGCTGCCTCCGCGGTTTACGTTGTAGTCTACCTTCATGTTTACATCATCGTATTTCAGACCGAGGTTGGCAATGAATTTCTGTGTAAACTGGTATGTAGCTTCGGCGTATGCCGAATGTATGTTCTTCTTTACGGTGTATTTGTCGATGTTACGGTCTATCTGGAACATACCGTCGGCATAGTTATCCTGATTGTAATAATCGTCGAAGCTGATGTTGTCGATGTCGAAAACCGTCTGTCTTACTACTGACATATCGTATTCAACGGCCTTGAAGTCGTCGTCGACGAAGCGTCCCATGTAGCCTATCTGTACGTTTGAGCTGTTGTCGAATTTGTCTTTCAGTTTGTAGACAAGCGATGCACGTGCGTTAAGGTCTTGCTCGTCAAGTTCAGAGAAGTAGCGCTGCTGTATGCCGGTACCCTTCATCGGAACGTATCCGCTGTCGGTTTTTACGAGGTTGTTGATGCGTCTGTCAGGCTCGTTTCCGTTGATTGTGTTGTATGAAACGCCTGCGTTAAGGTCGATACTTTTACCGAGTGCCCATTTGCTTATAAGCTGGTTGACGAACAGAAGGTTGTCGTTTGTCTGCTGACGGCGCATGAAACCTTCGTAAGTGTCTGACGACTGATAGTCTGCGTCCATGCCGAGATAGTCGCCGACTGACTCCTTCGTGGCGTGTACCATCATGAAGTTGTAGGCCAGCTCATGCTTTTTGTTGTGCTTGTATTGCAGGTTTGCCATAGCAATCTGGCTTGTCTCTACCTGCGATATGTCGCCGTCCATGTCCTGTGAGAGTTCGCCTGTCGTTACAGAGTTGCGCACTTCTTCCTCATAGTGGGTGTAGTTCTTGTTGTGGCCGGCTACGATATAGAACTGCAACGGGTTGCGGTTCTCACCTAAAAGGAATCTCTTACCGCCTGATATTGTATAGTTTTGGTTAATTTGCAGATTCTGACGGGTAGGGTCGAGCGAGTTTCTGAAGTTGTAAGTGCTGAGGTTTTCGCCCGGTTGTGTCTTGCTTGCGAAGCCGAATGCGTTGACTCCGTCAAGACGCATGAAGTCTGACGATAATGTCTTTGTGTTGAATCCGCCTGACAGACTGATGTTGAATTTACCGTCGCCTGTAAGCTCTTTCGATGTAATGTTTATGTCGGCGCCTGCCACGTCGGAAGGAGTGTTGCTGTAAAACGCCTTGTTTACGTCGATAGACTGTATTATGTCTGTTGAAAAGAAGTCGAGAGAGATGTTCTTGTATTCAGGATCTTCAGAAGGAAGAGGGAAGCGGTTGAGCGTTGTAAAGTTGTAGCGGTCGCCCAGTCCGCGTACAAACACGTTCTTCACGCCGTCCTGTTTTGATATGCCTGAAATCTTTGCTACGGCTGCCTGGGCGTCGCTTATGCCCTTGCGTGACAACTCTTGCGCGCCGATGGTCTGCACTGCAATGATAGAACGTTTCTGTTCCATCATAGTTACATTCTCAGATTCTCTGTTGGCTTTGGCTACCACCTCTACACCAGCAAGCTGGCGGTTGTCTGTCTCCATCTCGAAGTCGAGCGTGGTAACCTTGTTATCCTCAATCTTTACCTGTCTTTTTACCGCCGTTTTGTATCCGATGTATTTTATCTCAATGTCGTAGATACCGTCCTTCAGACCTGAAAGCTGGAAGTTTCCGTCGATATCGGTCACTGAGGCAACGTCGCTTCCTATCACCTTGACAGTCGCGCCAATCAGAGGCTCTTTCGACTGGCTGTCTTTGACACGTCCCTTTATGTCAACATCTGTAATATCTGCGCCAAAGGCCTGTACTGTAATTAATGATAAGAATGCGGCGGTGCCGAATAATCTTTTTACTCTTTTCATTCCTTTTTACCCATTCGTTGTTCTCGGGTGCAAAGTTCGGGTAATGTTGTTACAAATCCGTATCACTCGGATTAATAACAATTTACGTTGGTATTTAAGATTTGTTGCAAAATCGGAAAGTGTCCTATATTGGATAACACATCCTGAATGATTTAGGAAAAATATGTCGTATCTCCGGCTATATTATAAAGGTTGAAACCGTTGTTGATTATTGGTTGTTCTGCAAAAGGGCACCTCTTGCGTTGTGAAAGACGGCATATTAGGCTGTAAAAGATGCTCTTTTGCAGCATGAAAGGGCATCTTTTGGATTATAATATATTGCTTGTGCGTAATTAATTGATATTCAATAAGTTATTAAAATATAGATGTAAGTGTTGAAACTGGGTCCAGTTTCAATGCTATGTTATATGGAAAAAGAAAAGTCCGGACTGACAGTTGGCGTTTATGCCGTTATGTCCGTCCGGGCTTTATATTATGGTTTTATTTGTGTTTACTTCTTTACCAGTACGAAAGGCTGCTGCTTTACTTCGTCGAGCGGTGCAGTCTTGTATTTTGCCTTGGCAAAGTTTATCGTGTTGAGGTCAATCTCACGTATCGCACTGTTGTACATAGTGCGGTAGTAAATCTTGCGTCCTGACATGTCTGTTGCCGATGTCCACTGTGTAGCGCTTGGTATGTCTACCGCCGTTTCGCCTTCGGCGGTCTCAATGCCGATAGGTATGTCAAAGTTGTTCAGTATCTGGAAGCACGAACTTACAGTGTTGTCGGCAGTGGCCTGCATGGGTGCTGTCGACTGATACCATGCCGCACGGACGAAGCGTGAGGGTGGGGTAACGTCGCCGGGCAGTCCCAGAAATCCGCTTCCTGCTCCTGTTGAGGCTATCGTTACGTCGCCCATCTTCTTCACCTTAGCCGTTCCCGGATAGAGGTTCACGTAGTTGTTGAGGTTTGTCATCTGCCATTCAAAGCCTGGAGAGTTTGTCAGCACGCCGAGCTTATTCTCATAAACGTTCACCTTCTTGTTTACAATCTCTATTACGACCTGTCTGCCCGATGTGTCGGCTATGCGCCAGTGTACTGTCGATGCGCGCGGGTCTATTGCTATTACGTGTACGTCTTTCAGTCCGGCGACAGCTTCGTCAACCGTCTTGAAATTACCCAATATCCATGAAACGAGTTGCAGGTCGGCTATGCTTGTGGCCTTGTCGGCTTCGGCATAGTCCTCATACTGCCCGTAGCCGGGGAAGTAGAACAGTCCGGCCGACAGTCCTTCCTCATTCAGTCCTTCAGCAACAAACTCCTCTTGCTCTACTGCCAGCCCTACGAATCCGTAGCGTGCGGTGAACTCCATGCCGCCCTTTGTGCCGCCGGGTATGTACGATGACTGTGTATATCCACGTGGAACGATTACGTAACGGCTGTTAAGGTCGCTGCCGCCCCATTCTATCGTGCGTGCAAGCACAGTGCTTCCGTCTTTGCTTTTCAGTGTTATGCCGGTGCATGCGTCGGTCTTGCCGGTAGCTGTCAGTAAGGCTACGGCCGCCAGTGCGGCCACAAATCTGATTTTACCCATAAATGTCTGTGTTTTTGTTGTTATTGTTTTATTGCCTTGACGTTCAAGGCTGTCACTGGCAAATTTATGCAATAAAATTGACAATCACGACATTTTGACGTGATTTCTTTAGTTTTTGTCAGTATGGCAGGGCTTTTTCTGTTAATGTGGTTGCTTTATAATAAAACAAGGAGGATGCGCGTTCCCACATTCTCTCGCATCCTCCTTGTTGTTTATTTATTGTCAGTATGTCTGTCTACTGCTGTTGTTTAAGCTTTTCGAGCGATGCTGCTCTCATCTTCTTGAGCAGGTCGCTGGCAAAGATAAAGTCTGTCAGCTTCTGGTTGTCGCTGCCCATTACCTGCGAGCTTACGCCTTCCCACTCCTTATGTCCTTCGTAGATGAATATTATTTTCTCGCCGATACCCATCACGGAGTTCATGTCGTGCGTGTTAATAATGGTCGTAATACCGAATTCGTGGGTTATGCTGTGCAGCAGCTGGTCGATTACAAGCGATGTCTTAGGGTCAAGACCAGAGTTCGGTTCGTCGCAGAACAGGTATTTAGGGTTTAGCGCTATGGCTCTTGCTATTGCCACACGCTTCTGCATTCCGCCTGATATCTCACCCGGAAACTTATAGTCTGTGCCTGTAAGATTTACTCGGTCGAGGCATGTCCGGGCACGGTGGATGCGGTCGCGGAGCGTCATCGACGAGAACATATCGAGCGGAAACATCACGTTTTCGAGTACGGTCATCGAGTCGAACAGCGCCGCGCTCTGGAAAATCATGCCCATCTCGCGCCTCAGAGCGGTTTTTTGCTTCTTGTCCATTGCCACGAAACTGCGTCCGTCATACAGCACGTCGCCGCTTGTCGGGGCAAGAAGTCCTACGAGATTCTTTATCAGCACGGTCTTGCCGGAGCCGCTCTGACCTATTATGAGGTTGGTCTTTCCGCTCTCGAACACGGCACTTACGTCTTTAAGTACTTCCTTTTCGCCGAACGATTTGCAAAGGTTGCGGATTTCTATCATCTTCTTTTAAGTTACTGGTAACAGCCGTTCTGGCAGTATTTGACATCTCCAGACCGGCGTGTAATTAGTCGTTCTCTCTTGTTCTGGGCTTATGACAGTATCTGGGTAAGGAACAGGTCAGAGAACAGAATCAGCACACTGCTCGTTACAACGGCGTCGGTGCTGGCCTTACCTACGTTTACCGAGCCTCCCTCGACCGTGTATCCGTAGTATGAGGGCACGCTTGTTATTATGAAAGCGAAGAACAGGCTCTTGATGATGCTCATGTACATGAACCACGGGTTGAAATCGTATTGCAGGCCGATGGTAAGGTCTTCGGGGCTGATTACGTGCCCGATGTATGCCGTGGCGTATGCTCCGACTATGCCCGAGGCCGTACTGAACACAACGAGAAACGGCATAAGGGTCATCAGGCCGAGTATTTTCGGCAGTATCAGGAAGTTTGCCGAGTTAACGCCCATTATGTCCAGGGCGTCAATCTGCTGCGTAACGCGCATCGTACCTATTTCCGAGGCTATGTTTGAGCCTACCTTTCCGGCAAGGATAAGGCACATTATAGACGATGAAAACTCGAGCAGCATAATTTCGCGGGTTACGTAGCCCGTTACGAATTTCGGCATCCAGGCACTCTGCACGTTGAGTTTTATCTGTATACAGATTACCGCTCCGATGAAGAAAGATATCAGAAGGACTATGCCTATCGAGTTTACGCCGAGGGCAGACATCTCCTTTAAGTATTGCTTCAGGAACATTCTCATCCTCTCGGGACGCGCTATTGCACGTACCATGAGCATGATATAGCTGCCGAAACTGGTAAGATATTTTTGTAACAGCATATTTATTAATTCGAGATTTACAATTAACCGTCCGTTGCCGGACTGCTGGAAGCTGATTCGTAACTTATAATTTATATTCCATTATCCTGCCGTTGCCGTTACTGCCGATAAGCAGTCATTACTGATTTTGCAGGCCGTGAATTATTAATTATGTATTATGAATCTGATGAAATTTCACCGCAAAAGTAACCAAAATAACTAAAAAACTGCAAAGCCGACAAGAGTTTTTGCTTTTATAAAGTATTATTAGGTACAATTTTACTACTTTTGCAGCAAAACAAAGCATAGGATGAACGAATCAACCAACAACATAGAGGCACCCCGTGAAGGGGAAATGGTGCTGCGCACCGAGGGCCTTGTGAAGCGGTATGGTAAGCGTACCGTGGTCAACGATGTGTCGATTAATGTACGTCAGGGCGAAATCGTAGGACTGCTTGGCCCTAACGGAGCCGGTAAGACTACATCGTTCTATATGACGACCGGCCTTATCGTGCCTAACGCAGGCCACATTTATCTTGACGATAAGGACATTACTGACTATCCTGTCTATAAGCGCGCACGCGCCGGAATAGGCTATCTGCCGCAGGAGGCGAGCGTTTTCCGCAAGCTGAGTGTTGAGGATAACATCCTCGCCGTGCTTGAGATGACCAACCTGACGCATAAGCAGCAGCTTGAGAAACTGGAGAGTCTGATACGTGAGTTCCGCCTTGAGAAGGTGCGTAAGAACATCGGCGACCGTCTGTCTGGTGGTGAACGCCGACGTACGGAGATTGCCCGTTGTCTGGCCATCGACCCTAAGTTTATCATGCTCGACGAGCCTTTCGCCGGTGTAGACCCTATCGCCGTGGAGGACATCCAGCACATTGTGTGGCGTCTGAAATACCGTAATATCGGCATTCTGATAACCGACCACAACGTTGAGGACACTCTCTGTATTACTGACCGTGCATATCTGCTCTTCGAGGGGCGCATCCTTTTCCAGGGTTCTCCTGAGGAACTGGCAGAAAACAAGGTCGTGCGTGAGAAATATCTTACCAACAGTTTCGTGTTGCGTCAGAAGGACTTCCAGCGCATAGACGAGGAAAAGAGAGCGCGCGAGGCTGCCGAAGAGTAGTCCGTGCAGCACCGTCTGTACAGGCTGTTTAAATTAACGGCTCTTAAATTCATAATTCAATATAAACCATAAGCGGCAATGTCGGTACACAGCGTACCGTCATTGCCGCTTTAATATTGTGTCATTTTCCTGTTATCTGTGCCTCAGTCGTCCTAAACCGGATGTGTTTTTTACATAGTGAGCGGCAATCATCACAGCCGTTAAGGCCTCTGCCGCCGGCATGGCGAGCCATATTCCGTGGCTGCCGAACAGCCTGGGCATGAGCAGGAAACTGGGCACCAGCAGTATGAAACCGCGCATTAGCGCGAACGTTGTGGCTGGAACAACACGCTCTGTACTTTGAAAATAGCCTACGGCTGTAACGTTGAAGATGAAGAAAATGAAGCCTGACGCGAAGTAGGGCAGTCCGTCTGTTGCTATCCGTGCAGCCCCGTTGTCAAGACTAACAAACAGTCCGATAAGCCATTCGGGCATCAGTGTGAACGCTGCCGTTACCGTTATGCCGCACACGGCGGCCGTGGCGAGTGCGGTAGTCTCGGCCTGTCTTACCCTGACTGCTGAGCCTAGACCGAAGTTATAGCTTATTATCGGCTGTGCAGACTGGGCTATTGAGTCGCCTACCATGAAGATAAACGGGGTGTAGTAACATGCTATGCCGAACGCACCGACGCCGTCGTCGCCAAGATAGTGCATGAAAACGAGGTTGCCCATAAGCATCAGCATGCCCATGGTTGCCTCTCCCAGCAGCGCCGACGACCCAATGCGGCACTGGTAGCCTATGTTTCTTGCGCTCAGCGCAATGCTTTTGCGGCTCAGTTTCAGTCGTGCAGGGCGCAGCCGTCGGGCATATCCCAGCAGATAGATAATAGCCGTAAGCGTGCCTGCTACGGTGCTTATCGACGTGGCGAAGGCCGCGCCCATGATGCCCCATCCTAACGGAAACATGAACAGCCAGTCAAGGATGATATTCAGAACTGACGCCACCAGACTGCTCGCCATTGCCACTTTGGGGGCGCCGTCGAGCCTTACGATAAACAACGCGATGGCTTCCCAGACGATGAATATCCACGACGGCACGTACCATAGAGTGTATTCTCTCACCATAGGCAGCAGATGTTCTGACGAACCGAGCAGCCGTGCGGCATCGTCGGGAAAGACAAGCATAAGCAGTATTGGCACTGCCGACACTGCCGTGGCGAAGATAAAAGCCTGCGTGACGTTAAGGCGTGCCGCCTTGTCCTTGCCGTGCGAAAGATGGATTGACGCTACAACCGAGCAGCCTGTGCCTGTCATAAGGCCAAGACCGGTGAGAAACATCTGCACGGGTATGATTATATTGACAGCGGCTATGCCGTCGCTGCCTACGCTGTGGCCTATGAATATGCCGTCGATAGCTGTCATTGCAGCCATGCCGAGCATGCCGAAAAGGGTTGGAAAGAAGAGCTTCCTGAAAAGTACCGTTATGTTCGCTGTTCCGAAATCAATCGCGTCTTTTTTCATACTTCATTATTTCTGGTTAGGTTTAACGTGTCTCGCGTCATGCCTTATGCCGCTCTCGCTGCTGTCTGTCTTCGGCCTCATGCCGAAGTCTGCTGCGTGCATATAATGTTGTGAAGCCTACTTGACAGACAGAATGCCGGACAAGATGGCTGGTTCCCCCAAGTCATCTTATCCGGCATTCCGCCCTCCGATGATGAGTACAAAACTCTCTGTTTTCCTTATTTTTACGGTTGCAAAGATAGCCATATTGCTGTCGCTATGCAAGTTTTCGGCTCAGTTTTTTATTCGATGTTTTATCAAGCGTGTAACGTCTTGATATTCAGCGAGTTGTAAAAGGGCGCCTCTCGCAGCGCGAAAGATGCCCTTTTGCGTTCCGATATATGCTCTTTTGCAGCGTAAAAGAGCATATATTGGTTTTTCAGACATATTCGCCGTGCGTATCAGTAAGGTCAGGTGTGTCTTTGACTGTTTATTTTTCACTATTATTTCTTTATCTGTCGCCTTTTATTTCTTGGTTTCTCACAATCCGTATTCCAGTCTTTCACAATTAAATTCTTCACTCTTCGTTCTTCACTCTTCACTTAAACTCTTTATTTTCAGCCTTTCATGCCGTTCTGCTTTTTTGTCGTCAGCAATGGAAAAAGTTTACTTACGGGGCGTGTCCTTGCTGATATTTTTGTAATTTATGTGGGCTGCTATTGTTACAAAAGTATAATTTGCAAAAAAAAGTATAACTAAATGACAGTCAATCATAGCTTTTGTGTACAATTTATTAATTTTGCTTGAAAAAACCATGAGGAATATTTTATTATTTGTTTTGTGTGCGTTGTTTTGTCCGTTTGCCGTCAGCGCCCAGACAATCAGCGGTGGAGATTTGCCTTCGTTGGCGCCGATTAAGAAGCAGGTTTACGACACAGCGCAGTTGAAAGTTTATTATGAGTATAAAATCCGGAAAGATACTGTCAAGAAAGATAATTTTACTTATGGACAGACTGTTCTGCTTGTTGGCGATTCTTACACCTGTTTTATGGATAACCAGGCATATCTCAGAGATTCGATTAATGACGCATGCTGTCGTGAAGGCAAGTCGCCAATGGAATATATGGGGAAAGTCTTAGGTCTGACATATCCTGTTTACGAATATATTTTGTTGACCGACATTGCCGGTGGAACAGTTTCCGTGCAGTTTAACAATCCAGACTTGAGGGTGCAGTACAGCCAGCCTATGCCACGGCTGGAATGGAAATTGGCGGCAGGCGACAGCGTTATAAGCGGTGTAAAGTGCAAGAAGGCAGTGTGCCGGTTCGGCGGACGCGACTGGACAGCATGGTATTCACCTGAATACGGCTTGCCCCTCGGCCCTTATATGTTCAACGGACTGCCCGGATTGGTATTCTATGTGAGCGACGACAGGCATGACCACACATTCACTCTTAACGGTCTTGAGCATAGCAATGGCGTCGTACCTGTTTATCTGCGTGCTGATACTGACATAGTAAAACTGTCGCGCGATAAGGCAAGAAATTCCATAAGTAAGTATTTTGAGGATTCTTTACCTTACTTTTTGTTGAAATATCCGGGCACGATTCTCCCCAATGACATGAAAAACAAGAAATGGTCACATTTTTATAATCCTATTGAATTAGAGTAAAATGACAATGAATGAAGAACAGAAGAAAATGAATATTATGATGAAAGCATTAATCCGACATACTGACAGACTGTTATCCGTGCCGTCATGGTTTAACGTAAGCTCTTCCTATGAGTCTTTTCTGGCGTATGTAAGGTCAGGATTTATGCTTTTATTATTGTTCTTTCTGTTCCCGGTTTCTTCTTTCTCGCAGTCATCTTCACGTCAGGTTACAGGTACGGTTACCGATGCCAAGACAGGAAAGACGGTCGGTTTTGTAACCGTGAAGGCTCTCAACGCCAACGACTCTCTGCTCGCTTATGCCATGACCGACGGCCGTGGAGAGTTCAGACTGACGCTCGACAGCAGTGCGGAAGCGCTGGAATTCTCGTTTATGGGCTACGACAAGAAGCGTATTAGGGCTGAATCTGCCGGCACAGACATGAAGGTTAAGCTTACACCGTCAGGCATAATGCTGAAAGAACTGACTGTAAAGGCCAAGCCGATAGAAAGGCGTCATGATACGATTAACTATAACGTGGCGGCATTTAAAGACAAGAGCGACCGCTATATAGAAGATGTTCTGAAGAAAATGCCTGGCATCGAGGTCGCTGAAAACGGCTCAATATCGTATAAAGGAACACCGATAAACAAGTTTAACATCGAAGGGCAAGACCTGCTTGGCAATCAATACAACCAGGCTACACGTAATCTGTCTGCCGATGCGGTGGCTACCGTGCAGGTGATGGAGAACGACCAGCCCATCCGTGCGCTGCAAAACCGTGTGCCGTCTGACCGTGCCACGCTTAACATAAAGCTGAAGCCTGGCTATAAGGCGCGCCTGTTCGGCGAGGTGAAAGGCGGTCTGGGCGGTTTTGCAGACGTGCTGTGGAATAACGCGCTGACTCTGATTTCAATCGGAAAGAAAACCCAAGTGCTTGTAAATGCCAAGATGAACAACAGCGGCGAGAACCTTTCTGAAAATACGGAGGAACACGTCAATTCGTCAGATCTTTACAACTATGAGCCTTTGCCGGATGAGATGGTGCAGACGATGTCGATGATTATGCCGCCGATAGGGGAGAAACGGTATCTCAACAACAAGTCTTATTCAGCCGGAGCAAACTTACTTAACCGTGTAGGAGAGTATGGAAGTCTGCGTACCAACGTTACTTATTTCGGCACGTCAGACATCTTGCAGGACAGCACTTATTCTTTCTATGGCGGCAATGAGACGCTTGCGCTCGGTGAGTCAAACCGCAGCAAGACCGTTACAAACAATTTCATGCCACGTATTACGTATGAACATAACGCCCCGAATGTCTATTTTGTTGATGAGGTCAAGGGTTTTATATCATCTGAGAAACACTCAACCGACAAGAACTTCTGGCAAGACAGCGGCAACCTGACGGCTGACCGGCTGAGCGAAGACACCAGACGTCATCCGGGCTACGTGCAGAACAAACTGAGCATGAGCATTAACTCTGGCGCAAACACATATTCGGTAAACTCGCTTATCAGGTATTTCCGCCGCAGCGAGACGTTAGGTGTGGCCGACGGCGACGCCGCATTGTCATTATCGCAGCCCTCAACGGCAGGCCTGACAGATGCCGTTGACGGCGGTACTTACTCTCTCGACGAGCGCATCAGTTTAGAAAGTTTCATGACACGCAACAGTGTCAGCACGAAGTTTTACACCGGGCGAAGCAGTTTTGACATTAGTTATGGCTTCGAAGTTCACGGCAACCATGCGGCTGTTGACGGTGGAGAGCGTTTCGGTACGACGTATATGAAACATTCGTTGACGCCCGGATACGGCTTGATTTACCCTCGCGGATCATTCAGCATAGACATTCCTGTAAATGTTTTCATGTCGAAGATACCGTGGAGCGAGGCCGGAACAAAGACAGAGGTCTATCTCTCGCCGTCTGTACACTGGCGTCACAAGTTCTCGCCGTTCTGGAGTATGAATGTAATAGGCAACTTAGGACGCGACTCTTATTCTGATGTCCTGCTTCCTGTGGAGTTCTTTTCGGGTTACCGCACCCGTGTAACGACTGCCGACCGTGTAGGATGGACGCGCTCAAAAATGGCATCGCTATCGTTAAGTTATTCCAACGTGATAACAATGTTTGTGTGGAATCTTATCGCATCGGCATCATGGAGCGTGCGCGACCATTACAACGAGTACGTCTACGGAGAAACGTATACAACCGTGCGCCCCGTCTGGGAAGACGTAAACACACGCATGCTGTATGTCATGACTTCAGCAGACAAGACTTTTTATAGCATCGGCACGTCGCTGAAAGCCACCCTTAACTATAACCGCACGCAACTGCCTGTGGCGCAAAACGGCGTCAATACAATAATAACTGGCAACATCGCTTCGGCTGCATTGTCGTTAAACTGGAAAAAACTTTCGTGGATTAACGTTAACGTAAAGCCTACTTTCAACCTGTCATGGCAAGACCGCAGCGCCTATTCGTCAAGAAACAACATGCTGAAAACGTTTTACAACGTTGCTGACATACACGTCTTCCCGATACACGGATTGGACATAAGTCTGTCATGGGACTACAATCTGCTTGAGTTGGAGCGCGGACGTTACAGCAGCAACAGCTTTCTCGACATGGCGGCGCATTATGTTGCCACCAAGCGTATAGAACTTCGTCTTCAGGTATCGAATATCTTTAACCGCAAGTCGTATGAAGAAGCCTCGTTCTCAGGTCTTAATTACAGTTATTACAGCATGCCTCTGCGAGGCCGTGAGGCTCTGTTGTCGCTTTATGTCAATATCTGATAGCGTAACAACTCTTATGTGTTATATAATGCGCTGATATTCAATGCGTTGTAAAAGGACATCTTTCGCACTTCGAAAGATGCCCTTTTGTGTTCCGATATATGCTCTTTTGCAGCGTAAAAGAGCATATATCGGTTTTTCAGACATATCCGCCGTGCGTATCAGTAAGGTATGATGTGCTTTTGACAGTTTGTTTCTTCACGATTATTTCTTCATCTGCCGCCTTTTATTTCTTAGTTTTTAACAATCCGTATTCCAGTCTTTCACAATTAAATTCTTAACTCTTCGTTCTTCACTCTTCACTTAAACTCTTTATTTTCAGTCTTTCATGCCGTTCTGCTTTTTTGTCGTCAGCAGTGGAAAAAGTTTACTTACGGGTCGTGTCCTTGCTGATATTTTTGTAATTTTGCATACATCTAATACGCCCGGCGTCAGCCGGCGTTGTTGTGTTTTACGGTGATTATGTTCAGACTTTTTATTTCGTTGCTTTATATTTCGGTTATGGCCGTGCTGGCTTCGTGCGGCGACGGCGGTGCTGCGCGCGGCGTGTTGAGCCGTGCCGACAGTCTGATGGAAGAACATACGGACAGCGCCATGGCGTTGCTCCGCCGCGACTCCGTCATGCTTGTGCATGCTCCAAAACAGGAGCGCATGGGTTACATCCTGTCAAGAACAGAAGCCGAGGACAAGCTTTATATAACTCACCGTTCAGATTTTGCCATGCAGCTTGCCGTAAAATATTTCGACCGCCACGGCACTGCGCTTCAGCGCACACGTGCTTGGTATCTGCTCGGGCGTGTTTATTGCGACATGTTGCTTTACGGCAATGCCCTTACTGCATTCGACGCCGCCATTGCTGTGCAGCCTGATGACGATTCGACAGTCTGTCGCTATAAAGCCCGCGCCTGTACATGGGCAAGCTATGTCTATGAAGAGAAAGAACTGCATAAGGATGCCTTGCGCTATAATAAAATGTCGTATGATTATGCTCACCGTTGTGATGTTCCTTCAATTGAAATATATGCCTTGCGTGATATTGGAAGGTCGTATAGTGACTTGGGATATAACAGTATTGCCATTCCATATTATTTGCGTGCAGCGAAAATGGGAATAAGTCTCGGAGATTCCATACTTTATGGTAATATTGTTGACGAACTGGCTTCAATATACATAGAGGAACGTATGTTTGATAAGGCACATGCAGTTCTTTCAATACCCAATAAGAAAAATGTTGAGATGGATATAGCTGCCCGCTATTTTACATTGGGCATGTATTACGAGTTTAAGGGAATGCCTGATTCGGCTGTATATTACAATGAGCTTGGTATGCCTCATGCAAGCGCGTCAGTCAATAAAGACGTTGCATTAAAAATGGCGAAATTGTATGACAAGTTGGGAGATACTTCAAAAAAAGAGAAATATTACCGTCTTTATGATGCTTATTCCGATTCTGTGAAGCATGAAGATATTGTTAACTATGGTAATATGCTGTCGCAGATAGAGACATTGTTTGATGTCGAGCGTGAGAATATGGTTCTGACGAAGGATAAGTTGCATATTATTTTGCTGCTGTCGGTAGTGGTTTTTGCTGTTTTTGTTGCAGTTGTTCTGGTCTTACGTTATTTAAATCGGCGCAAAGCGGCTTATAAGGAGCAGCAGGAACGTATCGACCAATACTGGCGCAGTCAGCGTGCGCGGGATTTACAGAATATACAGGTAAATGAAAAACGCATAGCGGAGTTGGAGAAAGAGCTGTCAACCTCGCGAGAAACACTGACCGGAATCCGTAAGAAACTTATGGAGAACGAGGCCGAAATGCTGCAACGGCAGAACGAGCAGATGCTGTTTGAGCGTAAACATCATGAACTGCTGGTTGCAGACTTGACCGAAACAGAAGTGTATAAGCTGTATCATAATCCGTCAGCCAGTCCTACGTCGGCCGATTACCACCGTCTTGCAGAAGCGTTGAACATGGCTTACGACGGCTTTACGTTTCGTCTGAAAGAGCTGTATCCGGGCATAAGCGATGCTGAAATGTGGATATGCTGCATGGTGAAAGCCGGTCTTACGGCAAAGGAAATCTGCAATATTTCCGCTTATTCGTTCAGCTCTTTGAGTATGGCAAAGTCGCGTCTTTATGCCAAAATGCTTAACAAGAAAGGTTCAGCGAAAGCCTTTGATGCGTTTATATCAGGATTTTGATGCGTTTATAAAGCGGTGATTTTCAGCTGATTATAAACTTGTGAAGTTTTGTTAAGTATTTTAATTGCACACAAAATTTTATTTTATTAACTTTGTAGAGCCTTAATTCAAGTGATGATTCCATGAGATTTTAAGGAGCGCTTATGTCTGTGTTTACTTTAAACGGACACGATGCTGACGTAAACAAATTTTCATTCTGAATGTATCACAATTAAATAAAAATAACAGATTATGATTTTTAATACTATGAGATTTAGATTCTTAGCTATTATCTGTCTTGCAGCAATGACGCTTCAGGTAAGCGCAGAGAAGCGTTTGCACTTTGATTTGGATTACCATTTCAATCTTGGACTTTCACAACGTATAATGGGAATCAGCATGAGTCCTAACGATGTAGACTATATGAAAGGCCATTCATTGCACTTCGCAATGCGCTATGATATAACAAAAAGGCTGTCGGCTGGAGCCGGAATCGGTATTGACGCTTATCTGAGCGGTGCCGGCAATTATGGCAAGACTCCGTTGTACGCCACGTGCCGTTATAAGATTATAACGGATAAAAGTTTCTTCAAAGGACTTTACGGATTTACGAATGTAGGCTATTCGATAAGCGGAAAACCTATGTACCGTGGCGCAATGTTTGATTTAGGAGTAGGCTGGCCTATCATGTTGACAAAGAATTTCGGCATAAACCTTCAGTTAGGATATGATCTTAGTCAGTCGAAAAAACATCCTACGACAATCGTATATACCTTACCAGATGGCGAAACAATTGTAGAGAAGACAAAGAAAGACATGATAAGACATTCGTTGTCGTTCGGCATCGGAATAACGTTCTAAAAGGCATGCGGCTCCCGGTAAAATCAGGATTTTGCCGGGAGCGCGTGTATTTTACCATACGGCTGTATTCTGTTGTCAGTCAGAGAGTTTCCATTTCAATGCAGATTTTGTGAACGATTGTGAATATAAAAATTTGATTTTACATTAAATAGTTGCTAACTTTGCGTAAGATGATAACGCCGGTCAGGCGCTGTTCAGCGTAAAGAGGCTGAACGTTCAGTTAAAATGGACAATTATCCGGAGTGTTGTTCTTCTTTTATTACGGATTAAAAAAGTTAATGTACAATGAGCAAAGTTTTTTATTTATTAAGTATGGCGGCAGCTACGGTGTTGGCAGCATGTTCGTCGACAGGGGATTCCGGCAATTCAAGAAGGTCGTTGTCGTCAGTTCTCGTTGAAGTAGTTGAGACCCACGACCCCAAGGATGGGACGGTCTATGTGCGGTACGACAGAAAGTCTGGCGCAAAGATTATTCCGAATCCGCAGAATGACAGCATCGAGTAATCTTCTTGTTATTAATGGAATATGCAGACAGTCTGTATTTCATTGAATTGAATAAGATTCCCGTTAGTTTGTAAAATAAGTGGAGGATTTAATATGAATGACAAGTATCAGAAAATAAGTACGGTTGTGCTTGTACTTATTATGTTAAACGGATTGGTTTGGTTTGGCACAATATTCACCTGGTTTGGTAGCATATATTCCTTGCTCGCGTTGCCGTTTGTGTTTCTGCCGTTGGCTACACTGATGCGCAGGAAGGACGACAGATACAGCAAGATAGCGACTGTGTTTGAGGCATTGGCTTTCATCGGCTTGCTTGTTTTTACAGTAATAATGTTCATGCCGTTCTGATATTATTAAAGCGCAGGCTTTTTGGACGGTATGAATACTCTTGTGGTAAAGAAACGTTACGTATGTATTGAATTTTATAATGGCTGATTATGAGAGAATTTAGAAGTTACCACATTGTGCTTCTGCTTATTATGATGATAGGCTTGGGGTTTATAGTTTACCTCGCAATAATAGAACCTCAATCGCTGTATCAGTTCTCGGAAGTCCTGTATCCAACAGTTTTAATGCCTGCCGCGCAGTTGTTGCGCATTTATACAGACTACAGACGGTTGGCTCTTGTGCTTGATATCCTTGCGTTAGTGTCGCTTGTCGAGTTTTTTCTTTATATGCTTTTGCCTTTCGGTATGCTGCCGTGGCATTGATGTAGGGCTTACTCCTTGAGGTCTTGATGTTTCTGTTATGATTAGAATTTTGTATCTTATTATAGGGCTTTGTGTTGCAGTGGTGATGTCGTCGTGCCATAGAAACAGACTGGCGCAAGATGTACTTAACCGTGCCGACAGCATGATGGAGGAGCATGCGGACAGTGCCATGTCGCTGCTTCGCCGCGATTCTGTCGTCTTTTTACGCGCCACTCAACAGCTGCGCATGGCTTACATTCTGTCGAAAACAGAAGCAGAGGACAAACTCTACATAACACATCGCTCCGATTCGGCCATGCAGCTTGCCGTAAAATATTTTGACCGCCACGGCACTGCGCTCCAGCGCACACGCGCATGGTATCTGCTCGGGCGCGTATATTGTGACATGCTGCTTTACGGCAACGCGCTTACGGCGTTTGACGCAGCACTGGCTGTGCAGCCTGATGATGACTCAACCGTTTGCAGATACAAAGCCCGCGCCTGCTCATGGGCCGGTTATGTTTATGAAGAGAAGAATCTTCATAAAGACGCCTTGCGTTATAATAAAATGGCGTATGCTTATGCACGTAAGGCAGATGTACCTACAGTGTTGGTCTATTCTTTGCGTGATATAGGACGGTCGTATTGTTACTTGAATGAATTTAAAATTGGAATACAGTATTATCGTAAATCGGCTATAACTGCAAAATCAATCAATGCAAAAGACTTATATGAAATGGTAATGTATGAGTTGGCTGGCGTTTATACAGATGCAGGTATGTCAGAAGAGGCGCATGATGCATTGTGTTTGTCGTTTAGTCCTGTTGTATATGAGGCTTTAGCTTCCTACTATTTTATTTGGGCTGATTATTATAGATTGAAGGGAATGCCCGATTCTGCCATTGTTTATAATAAGAAAGGCATGACCTACGGCTTGAAACGGAAGAATAAGAAAGCGGCTTTAGATGTGGCGAGGCTTTATGCCAAGACAGGAAACAAAGACGAAGCCATCAGGTTTTATGAGACGTATTCAGCTTATGTGGATTCCGTGGATAATGCCGAAACCGTGCAATACGGTAACATTTTGTCGCGCATGGAGCAGATGTTTGACGTAGAGCGTCAGAATGTTGTTTTGGCTGATACGAAATTACGTCTTACGGTATTTCTGTATATCGTCATCCTTGTTGTTTTTGTTGCTGCCGTTCTTACTGTCAGATATTTAAACAAGCGTAAGGCTGCGTACAGAAAACGTCAGGAAAGTATTGACCAATACTGGTGCCGGCTCCGTAACAAAGATTTACAGACTATTCAGGCCAATGAGAAACGTATAGCCGAGCTGGAAAAAGAGCTGTCGTCGTCGACTGAAACTTTGACAGAAATCCGCAAGAAACTTATTGAGACAGAAGTCGATATGCTTGGTAAGCAGAATGAGCAGATTCTGTCAGAGCAACGCCATAAGGATGTGCTTGTGGACGAACTGGAGGCTTCGGAAATTTATAAGAGATTCCATACTCCTGGCGTAAGGCACGACAGTAGTGATTATCTGCAACTTAAAGATGCTTTAAATACGGCATATAATCGTTTTACCCACCGCCTTGAAGAGCTTTATCCTGAAATACGTTACGAGGAATTGTACATCTGCTGCCTCGTTAAGATAAAGCTGGCTTCTAAAGAGATTTGTTCGATTATGGATTATAAAGCCAATAAGGTAGGAATGACTAAAACCCGGCTGTATCAGAAAATATTTAAGGTTAAGGGCTCTGTGGCCGACTTTGATAATTTTATACGTAATTTTTAGGACTGCCGTATGTGAACTGATTTTCAATATTTTATGTCGTCAAAGAGAAAATATGCTCAGCGGGTGGCATTATAATGATATTCGCATACTTCTTCTCCTGCCGTTTTTACGTAAGCGGTAGGGCGTTTTGTCGGTGTCGGGAGGCGTATAAGAGTTTAAAAAAACAAATTTTTCGGCTTTTTTCTATATTATATTAGGTATTTACATTGATATTCAGTAATTTTGCAGCTCGCATTCGATAATCATTAAAAATAACATAAAACACCAAAGATGAAAATTTCATTTGAAAATCCAGACAAGGTCAACGGACTGATGACCTTGACCGTAGAAGAGGCTGACTATAAGGATAATGTCGAGAAGACACTTAGAAACTACCGCAAGAAGGCCAACGTGCCGGGATTCCGTCCGGGCATGGTTCCGATGGGAATGATTAAAAAGCAGTTCGGCACAACAGCTAAGGTTGACGAAATAAACAAGCTGCTGGGCGAAGAGATATACAAGTATGTAAAGGACAACAACATACAGATGCTGGGCGAGCCGCTGCCTTCAGACAAGCAGGTGCCCGTAGACATGGAAGCTGAGGCTCCCTATACGTTCATGTTCGACATCGCAGTTGCTCCCGAGTTCAAGGCCGAACTGACCGGCGACGACACAGTAGACCACTACACAATCACTGTTGACGACGACGTTATCAACCGCCAGATTGAAATGTTCGCTTCACGTGCCGGCCACTATGACAAGGTGGAGGAGTACCAGGAGCACGACATGCTGAAGGGTGACCTGCGCGAGCTTGACGAAAACGGCAACACCAAAGAGGGTGGCATTACCGTTGAAGGCGCAGTGCTGATGCCTGAATACATCAAGGTAGAAGACCAGAAGAAGCTGTTCGACGGCTGCAAGCTGGGCGACATCATTACGTTCAACCCGAAGAAGGCTTATCCGGAGAGCGACATCGAGGTTTCTTCACTGCTCAAGATAAAGAAAGAGGAAGTAGCCGACATGAACTCTGACTTCAGCTATCAGATTACTGAAATTTCACGCTACACCAAGGCTGAGGTTAACCAGGAACTGTTCGACCAGGTGTTCGGCAAGGACGCAATTAAGGACGAGGCTGAGTTCCGTGCAAAGATAGCAGAAGGACTTAAGGCACAGTTTGCCATGGATACAGACTTCAAGTTCATCCAGGACGTACGCAAGTACATGGAGGGCAAGGTCGGCACGCTGACTTATCCCGACGCTTTGCTGAAGCGTGTCATGCTCAACAACAACAAGGACAAGGGCCAGGAGTTTGTTGACAAGAACTACGACCAGAGCATCAAGGAACTGACATGGCACCTCATCAAGGAGCAGCTCGTACAGGCTAACGGCATAAAGATTGAAGACGCCGACATCAAGGAGACGGCCAAGGAGGCTGCACGCGCACAGTTCGCACAGTACGGCATGAACAATATACCCGAGGAGTATATAGAAAACTATGCTACCGACATGCTGAAGAAGAAGGAGTATATCGACTCGTTCGTTGACCGCAGCATAGACCGCAAGCTGACAGAGGCTCTGAAGAAGGTTGTGAAACTCAATGAGAAAACCGCAACCCTTGACGAGTTTAACAAACTGATGCAGGGCGAATAAATATTTTTTGCAAAAAAACTTCCACTATATTAAGGAGGTTTCCGACTTTTTTATTAACTTTGTTCCGCTTGAACAAAATAAAAGGGGTCGGAAACCTCCTTTCTTTTGTCAGGTCATACGGTTGCGGGCATTGGGCGGTGCAACGTGTGGTTGAAGTCCCGACCCTGAGGCCATTAAGCCTGGCACCTTACACCTATTATTTATAAAACATAAAAAATGAACGATTTTAGAAAATTTGCTACCGGTCATCTCGGAATGAACGGTATGGTGCTCGACGATGTGATGAAGGCTCAGATGCAGTATCTTAATCCTTACATACTCGAGGAACGTCAGCTTAACGTTACGCAGATGGACGTGTTCTCGCGTTTGATGATGGACCGCATCATCTTCCTCGGCACGCAGATTGACGACTATACGGCCAATACATTGCAGGCACAGCTGCTTTATCTCGATTCTGTTGACTCGGGCAAGGATATTTCCATATACATCAACAGCCCCGGTGGCAGCGTGACGGCCGGACTCGGAATTTATGACACGATGCAGTTCATATCGAGCGACGTGGCCACAATATGTACAGGTATGGCTGCTTCGATGGCTGCAGTACTGCTCGTTGCCGGAACAGAAGGCAAGCGCTCGGCTCTTACACACAGCCGCGTGATGATACACCAGCCGCTCGGCGGAGTGCAGGGACAAGCTTCAGACATTGAAATCGAGGCAAAGGAGATTCTTAAATTCAAGAAGGAACTTTACACCATAATATCAGAACACTCGCATACTCCTTATGAAAAGGTTTATAAGGATTCAGACCGTAACTACTGGATGACCGCCGAAGAGGCCAAGGAATACGGCATGATAGACGAAGTTTTGATCAGGAAGAAATAATATGAAGAAAGCGGCGTGTGCCCATTAGGCGTGCCGTCTTGTTGAATATGGACAATAGAAAGAAACGGATGGAAAAGGTTTGCAGCTTCTGCGGACGCAGCGAGCATGATGTAAAACTGCTTATAACCGGCCTGACGGGGTATATCTGTGAGGACTGTGCCGCACAGGCTTACGAGATTGTAAAATCGACAGGCTTGCTCGATGTGGAGCAAAAAAAGAAAGGCTTGAAGTTCAAGCCGAAGAAAGTTCCCAAGCCGCTTGAGATTAAGAATTATCTTGACCAGTATGTAATAGGGCAGGACGATGCCAAGCGCTGTCTCGCAGTAGCCGTTTACAACCACTATAAACGACTTCAGCAGCCAGACGATGACAATGGTGTCGAGATAGAGAAGAGCAACATTATTATGGTGGGCAGCACCGGTACGGGCAAGACATTGATGGCGCGCACCATTGCCAAGCTGCTCGACGTGCCGTTCACGATAGTTGACGCTACTGTCTTTACTGAAGCTGGCTATGTAGGCGAAGACGTTGAAAGCATTCTTAGCCGTCTGCTCCAGGTGGCTGACTATGACGTTGAGGCTGCCGAACGCGGCATAGTATTCATTGACGAGATAGACAAGATTGCTCGTAAGAGCGACAATCCGTCGATAACCCGTGACGTGAGTGGTGAAGGGGTACAGCAGGGATTGCTTAAACTGTTGGAAGGTACGATGGTTAACGTTCCGCCACAGGGCGGCCGCAAGCATCCCGACCAGGAGTACATCCACGTTGACACGAAGAACATTCTCTTTATATGTGGTGGCGCGTTTGACGGTATCGAGCGCAAGATTGCACAACGAATGAATACGCATGTGGTAGGTTATAACTCGGTTCAGAACGTTCGCAGCATAGACAAGAACGACCTGATGAAGTATATCTTGCCGCAAGATTTGAAATCGTTCGGCCTTATACCTGAAATTATAGGCCGTCTGCCGGTGCTCACATATCTTAATCCGTTGGACCGCGATGCCCTCCGTTCGATTCTTGTTGAACCGAAGAACTCTATCGTAAAGCAGTATAAGAAGCTGTTCGAGATGGACGGGATAAAACTTGATTTCACGGAAGAAGCACTCGACTTCATTGTCGACAAGGCCATGGAGTACAAGCTAGGAGCCCGCGGACTGAGGTCGATTGTAGAGAGCGTGATAATGGACGCGATGTTTGAAATACCTTCGAAGGATGTAAAGACTTTCGAGGTGAATCTTGATTATGCGCGTAAACAGCTTGAGAAGGCACACTTCAACAATCTGGAAAGCGCATGAGAAATGGGCTATGGAAAATGACATTTAAATAAGTTACTCTGTTATTCGTATGAATCATGACGTTAATCTTAATGAGAAACTGAAACAATATTTCGGTTTTGACAAGTTCAAAGGTAATCAAGAGGCTATAATACGCAACCTGCTTGACGGCAAAAACACATTCGTACTAATGCCTACCGGTGGTGGCAAGTCTTTGTGCTATCAGTTGCCGTCGCTGATAATGGACGGCACGGCGATAGTGATTTCGCCTTTGATAGCACTAATGAAGAACCAGGTGGACGTGATTAACGGCATGACGGAAGCAGACGGAGTAGCGCATTATCTGAACTCATCGCTGAACAAGTCGGCTATCGACCGTGTGAAGGCAGATATCCTTGAAGGCAAGACGAAACTGTTGTATGTAGCTCCGGAGTCGTTGACCAAAGAGGATAATGTTGATTTCCTGCGCGGGGTGAAGATTTCGTTCTATGCAGTTGACGAAGCCCATTGTATTTCTGAGTGGGGGCATGACTTCCGCCCGGAGTACAGAAGAATTCGTCCGATAATAAACGAGATAGGCAATGCGCCGGTCATTGCGCTTACTGCTACCGCCACTGACAAGGTGCGTACGGACATCAAGAAGAGTCTCGGCATACTCGATGCCGTTGAATACAAGAGCTCGTTCAACCGTCCGAACCTTTATTATGAAGTTCGTCACAAGACCAAGGATATCGACAAGCAGATAGTAAAGTTCATAAGGCAGAATCCCGGCAAGAGCGGTATTATTTATTGCTTGTCGCGCAAGAAGGTAGAAGAACTTGCAGCCGTGCTGCGGGCTAACGACATAAAGGCTGCAGCTTACCATGCCGGTCTGGATTCCGGAACGCGTTCTGCAACGCAGGATGATTTCCTGATGGAGCGTATCGACGTAATCGTGGCGACGATAGCTTTCGGCATGGGTATCGACAAACCTGACGTTCGTTTTGTTATTCACTACGACATTCCGAAAAGCCTTGAGGGATATTACCAGGAAACCGGTCGCGCCGGACGTGACGGGGGCGAAGGCAAGTGCATAGCATTCTATTCGTACAAGGACTTGAAAAAGCTTGAGAAGTTCATGGAAGGCAAGCCTGTTGCCGAGCAGGACATAGGCCGTCAGCTGTTGCAGGAAACTGCTGCTTATGCCGAATCGTCCGTCTGCCGCAGGAAGATGCTCCTCCATTACTTTGGTGAGGAGTACGACGAGGATAATTGCGGAAACTGTGACAACTGCCTGCATCCCAAGACAAAGATTGAGGGCAAGGATGCCCTGCTGGTCGTTCTTAACGCCATAGCGGCCATAAAGGAGGATTTCCGTACGGATTATGTTATTGATTTTGTCGAGGGAAAGGACAATACTGATATAGTAGCGCACAAGCACGACAAGCTCGAGGCATTCGGTTCAGGCGAGGATATGGACGAGAAAGTCTGGAATCCAGTTATACGCCAGGCCCTTATCGCCGGTTATCTGAAAAAGGATGTAGAGAATTACGGCATACTCAAGCTGACTGCCGCAGGCAAGAAGTTCATTAAGAATCCGCATTCGTTCATGATAGTGTTGGACAACGAGTTCAATGAAGAAGACGAAGAGGATAGCCACGACGGTATAAGTTCGGCACTCGACCCGACGCTTCACTCCATGCTGAAAGACCTCCGCAAGAAGGTCAGCAAAAAGTTCAAGTTGCCGCCGTACGTCATCTTCCAGGACATTTCACTCGAACAGATGGCCACGGTCTATCCTGTTACGCTTGAGGACTTGCAGAACATACAAGGCGTCGGTGCCGGCAAGGCACGCCGTTACGGTAAAGAGTTCGTAGCTTTGATAAAGAAGTATTGCGAAGAAAACGAGATCGAACGTCCTGAAGACCTCAGGGTGAGGACTGTAGCGAAGAAGTCTGTGCTTAAAGTGAAAATTATCCAGAGCATAGACCGTCAGATTGCGCTTGACGACATAGCAGAGGCTCAGGGATTGGAGTTTGAAGAACTGCTCGACGAGGTTGAGGCCATAGTTTACAGCGGAACTAAGATAAACATCGACTATTTCCTTGAAGACGTGATGGACGACGACCATGTGGACGACATTTACGAATATTTCAAGGAGAGCGAGACCGACGATATCGAAACAGCAGTCGAAGAACTTGGCGGCGACTACAGCGAAGACGAAATAAGGCTTGTACGCATCAAGTTCATGTCAGACATGGGTAATTAAGTATTTTCTTTAATATTTTAATGACAGCGCCCCGTTAAGCATAGACATGCAACGGGGCGTTTTTATTATTCCTTTTTACCGTTTGCAAGGTGGAATATTGTGCTCATGCGTGTATTTGGCGCAAGCCATGCCGCCCGACAACTCTTTACCGGTTTCTTACTTTGCTGCAGTCTGTTCAAGCAAGGTGCCGTACGTTTTTTCAGGAACGCCCGGCAGAATCTTCTTGAGATGATGAAGCATGCGCCCGTATGACTCTTGCGGTGTACGGTCTGTACGGCATGCTTCACGCCCAAAGAGGTTTTCCGGCGTAGTCAGCAGCGACCATCCCCAGCCGTATTCCTGTCCATGCCGGTCGTGAGGGTAAATGAAGTCTTCGGTAACAATGTAGCATCCCATCTCCAGGCGTGCCAGATAGCCGTCGAAGCGGCTGCGCATCTTAGTCCCGGTGAATCCGCATGCCGCACGCAGTTCGCGTGTTATAAGGCTCCCCTCGTTCCTCAGCGTCGCGAGAATGGCCTCTTCAATGCTCCCCTCTTCCGGATAAGGGTAAATGCTCCGGCGGTAATTACAGAAGTCAGGCCACCACTCACGGCTTACGAATGCAGCCTTGCGCCTGAAGAACTTGCCGTACGCGCAGCCGCTTTCACGTAGAATGGAGCCTTTCCATTTCCACAACGGCCATTCCCATCCGCCGTCGGGTAGGCGGGTGTATTGGCACTCTTCGTCTACCACGTCTTCTGCCGACCAGCCCGGAATGCCCATGTTTAGCAAAGGGAGAAACCCTGTCTCATTGACGTATTCAACAAGTCCGGGGCATGAATGTATAAGCTCTTTTCTCATTTTACAATCCCTCGATTAATCAGTCTCTTTGTTTTTGGATGCTCTTTTACGTGTAAATCAGCATGCCGCATAGCCTGCACCGTTAATTAGAATGTGCGCCGGCATTATGGAAACAGCCTCGTTTGCTGCAGCTTGCTGACTTGTCGTGTGTATGGGAACGGGTAAAAAATAAATCCTCACCACCTTGTTCGGTAATGAGGATTGTTGTGGGCGCTGAGGGATTCGAACCCCCGACCCTCTGCTTGTAAGGCAGATGCTCTAAACCAACTGAGCTAAGCGCCCTTACTTGTCGTAAGCGAGTGCAAAGATACGGCATTTTTTTATTCCTGCAAAATTTTAGCGATGTTTTTTCGATTTTTCTGTTAAATTTGTCCGTTTTAAGGCCTGCTGGCTTGATTTATACTGCGTTTTTCATTATTTTTCGCGTCTCTTCCTTGCTTGACGCATCAGTTTGCAATCCTTGCTTGTTCCCGGTAAATACGGATGATTGCTTTGATGGCATGTTAATTTATGTCATGTGCGTTACGGTTTGCAGTGAATATGTTCCCGGTTCCGGCAGCAGGCTTGAAACAATCTCCGATGTTATTGCATCAAAAATGCAGGATTGCGCCAATAAATTAGATAACAACGGCCTGCACTGTCGATGCTGCCGCCGCAGCGTATCAAAATTTGCGGTTTTGTAAAAGGCTACTTTTCAGCCTCTAAAAGGATGCCTTTGGCACGACAAAAGACCGTCTTTTGCAGTCTGAAAAGCCACCTTTTGCACAGCGTGTCGTAATGTGCTGTGCTTCAGCCGGTTGTGAAACTGTCAAAAATCACGGGCGGTCGAGCCCGGCGTTTGCCTTCTTTCCTCCGCAGCCGATAGTGCTGCGGCGCGGCGTTTCCTGCCTTGTTTGCGTTACGCCTGCGGCGTGTGCCGGCTTAAAAAGCATTAAGTAGCAAATATTTATCACGTATCTGTGCTCCCGAATCGATTTAAATTATTAATTTTGCAGCCGTTAATACGTATTATATTTATGAATTTAGACATGCTTACGGCCATATCCCCCATTGACGGGCGATATAGGTCGAAAACGGCGCCGTTAGCCGGCTATTTTTCAGAGTACGCACTTATACGCTACCGCATACGCGTTGAGATAGAATATTTCATCGCCTTGTGCGAGCTGCCCTTGCCCCAGCTTGCAGATTTCGACCAGTCGCTTTTCCCGCGCCTGCGCGACATCTACAAGGCTTTCGACGAGGCGGGAGCTTCGCGCGTGAAGGAGATTGAAGGCATAACCAACCACGACGTTAAGGCCGTGGAGTATTACATCAAGGAACAGTTCGACGCCATCGGCGGACTCGACAAGTACAAGGAGTTCATACACTTCGGCCTGACATCGCAGGACATCAACAACACCTCGGTGCCCCTCTCGATAAAGGAGGCCCTGGCTGATGTCTACGTGCCCCTGCTCAAGGAGCTTATTCAGCAGCTCGCCGACTATGCCGAGGAGTGGAAGGACGTGCCCATGCTGGCAAAGACGCACGGCCAGCCGGCTTCGCCCACACGTCTGGGCAAGGAGGTTATGGTCTACGTCTACCGACTGACCGAACAGCTCGAACAGCTCGAGGCATGCCCCGTAACGGCCAAGTTCGGCGGTGCCACGGGCAACTACAACGCCCACCACGTGGCTTATCCCGAGTATGACTGGCGCGCCTTCGGCAACAAGTTCGTAAGCGAGAAGCTCGGACTCAAGCGCGAGCAGTGGACCACGCAGATAAGCAACTACGACAACCTCGGCGCCCTTTTCGACGCCCTGCGCCGTATAAACACCATCATCATAGACCTCGACCGCGACTTCTGGATGTACATCTCCATGGAGTACTTCAAGCAGAAGATTAAGGCCGGCGAGGTTGGTTCGAGCGCCATGCCGCACAAGGTCAACCCCATCGACTTCGAGAACAGCGAGGGCAACCTCGGCATCGCCAACGCCATACTGCAGTTCCTTGCAGCCAAACTGCCCGTAAGCCGCCTGCAGCGCGACCTTACCGACTCGACCGTACTGCGCAACGTAGGCGTTCCCCTCGGCCACGGCATGATAGCCATGCAGAGCACGCTGAAGGGCTTGCGCAAGCTGATACTTAACGGGGAGAAACTCAATGCCGACCTCGACGACATGTGGGCGGTAGTGGCAGAGGCCATACAGACCATATTGCGCCGCGAGGCTTATCCCCATCCGTACGAAGCGCTCAAGGCGCTTACGCGTACAAACAAGAAGATGACAGAAGAGACTATTCATGAATTTATAAACGAACTGAATGTAAGCGACAAGGTGAAGGCCGAACTTATGGCTATCACTCCGCATAATTATACAGGCATGTAATTAATTGGAAATCAGGAAACGGAAGCCCTCGGGCCGCAGCAGTGCGGCTTGCCGTATTGCAGGATGGCGGCAGGCGCAATGCACCCCGCGGGCTGTGCCGGCGGATTATGGCAGTTAGGGCCGCAGGTTTAACGCAAGGCCAGGGCTGCCGGTGCCGTATCTCGCACACAAGGGAATGTCGTTTCAGGCTTCCGCTTCCAGCTAAATGAATACTAACCGCCGTGAGGCATTAATAAGAATGAATTATGTCAGAAGAATTGGAAAACATGAACGAGAGTTTGTCTGCAGGACAAAACGAAGTTAGCCGTGACGGCTACAGGCAGACAGAAGGCTTTAACAATCAGAGTGGAAACAGGCCGATGCGTCCGCGCATAAAGGCGCAGCGCGCATATACGCCTAACAGGAGTTACAACAAGACAGAGGAAGGGTTCCGTCCCGAGGGCTTCGGCGCAGGGCTGCAGCCGCAGGGTGGTGCGCAGCGTACTTACCGTCCGCGCTTCAATGCCGACCGCCAGGGTGGCTACCAGTCGCAGCATGGCGGTTACCAGCAGCGCCAGGGTGGTTACCAGCAGCGTCCCCAGGGCTACCGTCCTCATTATAATAATGAAGGCGAAGAGGGCTACCAGCCGCGCCAGGGCCAGTACGGTCAGCGCCAGCAGGCAGGCTACCGTCCCCACTACAACAAGGATGCCGAGGGTGGCTACCAGCCGCGCCAGAACCAATATGGCGACCGCCAGCAGGCAGGTTACCGTCCGCGTTACAACGCCAACCAGGGCGAAGGCGGATACCAGCCCCGTCAGGGCGGCTATCAGCGTGGTGGCTACCAGCGTCCGCAGTATGGACAGCAGCGCCAGGGTGGCTACAACCGCCAGGGCTACAACCGCCAGCGCACTGCCGACTACGACCCGCATGCAAAGTACAGCCTTAAGAAACGCATCGAATACAAGGAGGAGCATATCGACCCGACGGTGCCCGTCCGCCTTAACAAGTTCCTCGCCAACGCCGGAATATGCAGCCGCCGCGAGGCCGACGAGTTCATACAGGCAGGCGTCGTGACTGTCAACGGCAACGTGGTTACCGAGCTCGGTACGAAGGTTATGCGTACTGACGACGTGAAGTTCCACGACCAGCCCGTTAAGATGGAGAAGAAGGTGTACGTGCTGCTCAACAAGCCTAAGGACACGGTGACCACCAGCGACGACCCGCAGCAGCGCAAGACTGTCATGGACTTGGTCAAGAACGCTTGTCCGGAGCGCATATATCCCGTAGGCCGTCTTGACCGCAACACCACCGGTGTGCTGCTTCTCACCAACGACGGCGACCTTGCCAGCAAGCTGACACACCCGAAATTCCTGAAGAAGAAGATTTACCACGTGTTCCTTGACAAGAACGTCACCGCCCACGACATGCAGCAGATAGCTTCAGGCATAACACTCGAAGACGGTGAAGTACACGCTGACGCCATTGAATACGCAAGCCCGACGGACAAGAGCCAGGTTGGTATCGAGATACACAGCGGCAAGAACCGCATTGTGCGCCGCATATTCGAGAGCCTCGGCTACCGCGTTGTAAAGCTCGACCGCGTGCAGTTTGCAGGACTGACAAAGAAGAACCTGCGCCGCGGCGACTGGCGTTTCCTTACAGAGAAAGAGGTTGACATGCTGCGCATGGGTGCCTTTGAATAAACGGAAAGTAAATGACGGAATGACGATAGGGTACAGGTAACGCTGCCGGGCGGCGCCGTTTGCGCTACTAAAAGCTTCTGCCCCGGATGTGCCGGGCGGCCGGTTATGCCGGCGGAGAACCTCTCCCTATTCCGAATCCCCTATATAGATAAAGCAATTATGGAAAAGATAAAGAGGACAAAAGTTGTCGATGTGCTCGCCCGTACAGACTTCGGGGCAATCGTCAACGTGCGCGGATGGGTGCGCACCCACCGCAGCAGCAAGTCGGTCGACTTCATCGCGCTTAACGATGGCTCTACCATAAAGAACGTTCAGGTGGTTGTCGACCCTTCAAAGTTTGACCCTGAGACTCTTAAGCAGATTACTACCGGTGCCTGCATCAACGTAAACGGCGAGCTGGTACAGAGCCAGGGCGCCGGCCAGAGCGTCGAGCTTCAGTGCCGCGAGCTTGAGGTTTACGGCCTTTGCGGCAGCGACTACCCCATGCAGAAGAAGGGACAGAGCTTCGAATACATGCGCCAGTACGCCCACATGCGTCTGCGTACCAACACCTTCGGGGCTGTAATGCGCATACGCCACAACATGGCTATCGCCATACATAAATATTTCCACGACCACGGTTTCTTCTATTTCCACACTCCGCTCATCACCGCCAGCGACTGCGAAGGCGCCGGCCAGATGTTCCAGGTGACTACGAAGAACCTCTACGACCTGAAGAAGGGCGAGGACGGCAAGATTGTTTATGACGACGATTTCTTCGGAAAGCAGACGTCGCTCACAGTGAGCGGCCAGCTCGAAGGCGAGCTTGGAGCTACCGCGCTGGGTGCAATCTATACGTTCGGTCCGACTTTCCGCGCCGAGAATTCCAACACTCCGCGCCACCTGGCCGAGTTCTGGATGATCGAGCCTGAGGTTGCTTTCATTGACCTCGACGACCTGATGGACCTTGAGGAAGACTTCATCAAGTACTGCGTGCAGTGGGCTTTGGACAACTGCAAGGACGACCTTGAGTTCCTCAACAAGATGATTGACAAGACACTGCTCGAGCGTCTCCACTCCGTTGTCGAAGGAACGTTTGTCCGTCTGGAATATACTGAAGGCATACGCATACTCGAAGAGGCTGTCAAGAACGGCCACAAGTTCGAGTTCCCGGTAAGCTGGGGCATGGATTTGGCCAGCGAGCACGAGCGTTACCTTGTAGAGCACCACTTCAAGAAGCCTGTCATCATGACCGGATATCCCAAGGCCATCAAGGCGTTCTACATGAAGATAAACGAAGACGGCAAGACCGTGCAGGGCACGGACGTACTCTTCCCGCAGATTGGCGAGATCATCGGAGGAAGCGTGCGTGAGGAGAACTACGACAAGCTGATGGGCGAAATCAACGAGCGCAACATTCCGATGAAGGACATGTGGTGGTATCTTGACACACGTAAGTACGGCACTTGTCCCCACGGAGGTTTCGGCCTGGGCTTCGAAAGGCTTATTCTCTTCGTTACGGGCATGCAGAACATTCGCGACGTGATACCATTCCCGCGTACTCCGAAGAACGCGGAATTCTAAGTGATACAGTCTCCCTGCCCTACAAGGTGGGGAGAGCTTGTCTTTTATTAATTCGTATAATATGTAAACATTATGGTCCTCCTGCCGGAGGATATGGAAGGAGAATTATGACAAAGGACGAACTTATGCGTGAAGCCATACGGCTTTCGATTGAGAATGTGGCCAACGGCGGCGGTCCGTTCGGTGCTGTTATAGCGCGCGACGGCGAGATTGTGGCTACCGGCGTGAACCGTGTTACGGCCAACAACGACCCTACCGCCCATGCCGAGGTCAGCGCGATACGCCGTGCCGCCGAAGTGCTCGGCACGTTCAACCTGTCGGGTTGCGAGATATTCACCTCGTGCGAGCCTTGCCCCATGTGCCTGGGCGCTATATACTGGGCGCACCTGGACAAGGTGTATTACGCCAACACCAAGGATGACGCCAAAGGCATCGGTTTCGACGATTCGTTCATCTACGACGAGCTGGCACTGCCGCGTGACGGTCGCCGTCTGCCTGCCGAGGCCCTGATGCGCTCGGAAGCCATACGTGCCTTCGAACTTTGGCGCGACAAGGCGGATAAGACAGAATATTAACTGCCGGCCGTCTGCCCATCCGGCAGCCGGCTGTTGCAGTCCATAATATGGTAAAAGGCCATGGCAATGTTGTTTGCCATGGCCTTTATCGTGCATATACCGCCGTGCGGTATGGGTTGTCGGTACTGTTGGATAGGTGTGTCAGAAGAGCTTGCGCGTTATGCGCAGGTTGATTACGGGGTACACCTTGAACTTCTTTATCACGTCCACGTAGTCGCCTACGCTGAACATTATGTTCTTCACGTCTTTCGTCAGGTTGGTGCCGTCATGGGTAATCAGTTCGGGAGTGCCGCCCCAGAACATCGCCCCGCACTCGAAACCGATGTAATATTTGTCGTTGTTCTTTATCATGCGTCCTGAATATCCGAAGCCCAGGTACGGCCTGAAGGTGTTTACCTTCATGTTTGCCTTCACCATGCCCGTCTCGTCAGGTTCCATAAGATATGGCGTTCCGTCAGACATGTGGTCGCCAACACGTATTCCCATTCGTCCGTACTCAATGAACTTGTCTTCAATGTCGGGGTCGAGGTATACGTTGTCTCCGTAGATGGGCTCGCCTGCCATTATCTTGTCGTAGATGTTGTTGTATATGCCTACGGCAAGCAGTGACGCCATTTCCTCAGTCTTGTTGTACGCCTTGGCTATGCGCGACGGTCCCAGGTAGAAGCCTGCCGTAACGTGCCAGTTCTTGTTCTTGAACGGGAAAACGTCTACAAGCAGCTTGTAGTTCCAGAACGTTGGCTCGCCCTTCATGGCCACCTTGTCGTCAGTCTTGTATCCGGTGAACTCCTCGAGCGTCTTTGCCATCGTGTCGAATTGTGTCGGCACCCAGTTGCCGTTCTCGTCGTATCTTCCGCCCTCGATTGCAAAGTTAAGCGTGGGTGTTATCTTCGGCGTGAAGTCGAAGCCCGTCCTTATCCTTACCATCTTGTGCACGTAAGTGGCGAAATCGAAGCCGATGCCCGTAGAACCGGCGTTGATTGTGACTTCAAGATTATTGAAAGCCTTGACTGTCTTTGTGCTTTCGGCGTCGGTACTGGTCTGTGCCGTCGCAGGGAATGCTATCGAACATGCCGCGATTAAAGCCAGCAGATGATGTTTCTTTATCATTTTCCTGAATTTTATGCTAATTTGTTGGTATTGATGTTTATGTTTGCAAAAATAATTAATTTAATTGAAATACCTTATATTAAATCATAGTTTTTTCGATTTTGGTTTGCGTGCCGTTAGTGCAGATAAAAGCGTGTGCGTGTATGCCTGTGTCCATGGTGTTTCCAAAAGATAACCTTTTGCATTGTAAAAGGCAACCTTTTGTCTTGTAAAAGGTAACCTTTTAGAGTCTGAAAGGCAGCCTTTTGCAACGTATTGGTTGTCAAGGTGTTACGCAGGCTGCTGTGGCGCGGTGGCCGTGCGTCAGTGCAGCCGGTGTCCATGGCTTGCGGTGGCCTTCTCCGGCAGGTGTCCGGAGGGGCGCGCCCGGTGGCTGTGGCGGTGCCGTATTTGCGCCAGGGCATGTGCGTGAGAAATGTTATCGTTAATAGTAGTTAAAGTGTTGTCCATGCAAACTTTTTTTTGTTACTTTGCAGCAAATTAGGTGTGTTATAGCCACTAAGTAATGGGTAAAAAGCAAAACAAGACCCGCGTCCGCCATGGATTGCAGGGTGTAACTTTATGTATAAGCACCGCATTGGTGCTGATTTTGTTGGGAATGGTCGTGTTTTCCGTGCTTTCGGCACGCAACCTGTCGGCTTATGTCAAGGAAAACCTTACGGTTACGATGATGCTCGGCGAGGACATAACCGACCCCGAGGCCAGGCAGTTGTGCAGCGAGCTGCGCAAGCAGTCGTATATAAGCAACTTGACATATATAAGTAAGGAACAGGCGCTGAAGGAACAGACCGCGGCCATGGGCACTGACCCGAGCGAGTTTATCGGTATGAACCCCTTTGTGGCGTCAATCGAGCTGCAGCTTAAGGCGGAATATGCCAACACCGATTCGCTGAAATGGATTTCCAAGAACATCAAGGCGGACAAGCGCGTCACCGACGTGACCTACCCGCAGGACCTCATGGACAGCGTTAACCACAACCTTAACAAGATAAACCTTGTGCTGCTGGTGCTCGCCGTGCTGCTTACCTGTGTTTCGTTCTCGCTTATCAACAACACCGTCAGGCTGGGCATGTACGCCCGCCGCTTCACCATACATACGATGAAACTTGTAGGTGCGTCGTGGGGCTTCATCCGGCGGCCGTTCCTCCGCAACGCCATCGGCATAGGCGTCCTTGCCGCAGTGATAGCCGACGGCGTTCTGGCCAGCGGAGTCTACGCCCTTTACAGCTACGAGCCGGGCGTCATGGCGGTAGTCACGTGGCAGGTCATGGCCATTACGGGCGGCGCCGTTTTCCTTTTCGGTGTGCTGATAACGCTGTTTTGCGCCTTTTTCTCGGTCAACAAGTTCCTGCGCATGAAGGCCGGCGACTTGTACAAGATCTGACGCCTCGGCGGCGTATTCTCGGTTAATAATAAACAATTAAATATCAGGGCGCGGTACGTGCAGGTACGTGGCTTCGGCCGTTCAGCTTGCCGGCAGGTGTCTTCCGCCCGTAAACCAATAGACAGAAAATGGACAGAAGAAATTTTGCTTTCGACCGTATGAACTTCATTCTCCTTGCAGTGGGAATGGTTGTAGTAATCATTGGCTTCATCCTGATGAGCGGTGGAGGCACAGAGGACGGGTCGTTCAATCCCGAAATCTTCAGCACGATGCGTGTCAAGGTGGCTCCCGTGATATGCTTCATCGGTTTTGTCTCGATGGTGTACGCCATCATCCGCAAGCCCAAGGACGACGGTGCAGACGACTTCAGCAAGACAGATAGCATTAAGGAAAAATAAACAAACAGTAAACAAACAGACTTATGGATTTATTTGAAACGGTCATCATCGCCATCGTTGAAGGACTGACTGAGTTTTTGCCGGTATCTTCAACCGGGCACATGATAATCGCGCAGAGCCTATTGGGCGTCGAGAGCACGCCTTTCGTCAAGGCATTTACGGTGATAATACAGTTTGGCGCAATCCTTTCCGTGATATGCCTTTATTGGAAACGCTTCTTCTATCCTAACGCAGAGAGCCAGGGCAAATCGTACTGGCGTTCAATGTTCGACTTTTACGCACGCCTTGTAGTCGGCGTCCTGCCGGCCGTAGTGCTTGGTCTTGCGTTCAACGACTTTATCGAGTCAAACCTCGGCAACGTCCAGCTGGTAGCCTGGATGCTCATTGTCGGAGGTATATTCATGCTCTTCTGCGACCGCATATTCAACAAGGGCAGCGAAGACACCAAGCTGACCTATAAGCGCGCCTTCATGATTGGTCTGATTCAGTGCATTTCAATGATACCGGGCGTGTCGCGCTCGATGTCTACAATCGTTGGCGGAATGTCGCAGCGGCTCACCCGCAAGGCTGCCGCCGAGTTCTCGTTCTTCCTTGCCGTGCCCACCATGCTCGGCGCAACGTGTCTTGAAATGTTCAAGATGATAACCCACGGAGACGGCTCGATACTCGCACAGGGCAACAATCTCGAGATGCTGATAATTGGTTCGGTGGTTGCGTTCATCGTAGCCATACTCGCCATAAAATTCTTCATCAACTACGTTACGAAGTACGGTTTCGCCGCATTCGGCTGGTACCGTATTATAGTAGGACTGGTGATAATCATCTGCGCCTTGTGCGGCGTAGAGCTGAAAATGGTAGACTGACGGCTGATGAATTTTCACGAAGGAGAGATAATCTGTCTTGACAAGCCTTACGGAATGTCCAGTTTCGGGGCGTTGGCGCGCGTGCGCTACCTCATTTCGCAGAAACTGGGCGTTAAACGGATGAAGACAGGCCATGCCGGAACGCTCGACCCGCTTGCCACGGGCGTGCTCGTGCTGTGCACGGGGCGTGCCACCAAACGCATTGAAGCGTTGCAGGCAGACACCAAGGAGTATACTGCCACGTTGCAGCTCGGCGCCACCACGGCCAGTTTTGACATGGAACATCCGGTAGACGCAACGTATCCGACTGAGCATATTACCCGCGGACTGATCGAGGAAACACTCCCGACGTTCATCGGCGAGATACAGCAGGTGCCGCCGGCTTACTCCGCCTGCAAGGTGAACGGCGACCGTGCTTACACCCTTATGCGCAAGGGACGCGACGTTGAGCTTAAGCCCAAGACGCTGCGCATCGACGATATAGAGCTTACATCGTTTGCGCCGGAAACAATGCAGATGTCGATCCGTGTGGTGTGCGGTAAGGGAACGTACATCCGCGCGCTGGCCCGCGACATCGGACAGGCGCTCGGCAGCGGTGCTTACCTTACGGCATTGAGGCGCACGAGGGTAGGGGATATACGCGTGGAAGACTGCATCACGCTCGACGATTTCCCGCAATGGCTTGAAAAACAGACAATAGAAGATATAATAACGGAGGAAAACAAAATATGAAACTGTCACAATTTAAGTTTAAGTTGCCCGAGGAGCAGATAGCCCTCAACCCGCCGTACCACCGCGACGAGTGCCGGCTTATGGTCATACACAGGGTTTCCCAGAAGATAGAGATGTACAGAAAGGACGAGAACGGAGAGCCTCTGAAGGATGAGGAAGGCAATCCCGTATACCTCGATTTCCGCAATGTGCTCGACTATTTCGACGAGGGCGACGCGTTCATCTTCAACGACACGAAGGTGTTCCCTGCGCGACTCTATGGAACAAAAGAGAAGACCGACGCCAAGATAGAAGTGTTCCTCCTGCGCGAGCTGAACGAGGAGATGCGCCTTTGGGACGTCCTTGTAGAGCCTGCACGCAAGATACGAATTGGCAACAAGCTGTTCTTTGACGACAGTGGAACAATGGTGGCAGAGGTGATTGACAACACCACGAGCCGCGGACGCACGCTGCGTTTCCTTTATGACTGTCCCCACGACGAGTTCAAGCGCGACCTTTACGCCCTCGGCGAGGCTCCGCTGCCTCATTATATTGTTGACCGCCGCCAGACCACACCTGAGGATTTGGACGATTTCCAGTGCATCTATGCCAAGAACGAGGGTGCCGTTACGGCTCCTGCATCAGGCCTTCACTTCAGCCGCGAGCTGATGAAACGCATGGAAATAAAGGGCATCGAGTTTGCATTCATCACCCTACACTGCGCTCTCGGCAACTTCCACGACATAGAAGTCGAGGACCTTACGAAGCACAAGATGGATTCCGAGCAGATGTTTATTGGAGCTGATGCCTGCAAGACAGTGAACACTGCCAAGCAGAACGGACACCACGTGTGCGCAGTAGGTACAAGTGTAATCAAGGCTACTGAGACCGCCGTAGGCACGGACAAGATGCTCAAGGAGTATGAGGGCTGGACCAACAAGTTCATCTTCCCGCCTTACGAGTTCGGCGTTGCCGACTCTATGATAGCCAACTTCTATCATCCGCTCTCGCCGCTGCTCATGTCTACCGCCGCGTTCGGCGGTTACGAGCTTGTCATGCAGGCTTACGACCTTGCCGTGAAGAACGGATACAAGTTCGGATGCTACGGCGACGCGATGCTCATCGTGAACGACTGATAAAGTGAAGGGTTAAGAGTGAAAAGTGAAGAATTCATTACCTGAAGTCAGACTTGCGGATTTTTCACTTTTCACTTTTAGTTTTTCACTTGCTTGCCATTCTGTTCTTAACTCTTCGTTCTTCACTCTTCACTTGAAACAATGCACACCGTTTATCTTGGTTTAGGAACTAATCTTGGCGACCGTCGTGCCAACATATCCACCGCCGTGCGCCTTTTGGGCGAGCGTCTGGGCAGGGTTGTGCGCGTGTCATCATTGCTGGAGACCGAGCCGTGGGGCTTTCTTTCGTCAAACATGTTTGTCAACGCCGCCGTATGTGTGGAGACATCGCTCACGCCGCGCGGAGTCCTTGAAGCCACGCAGGCTGTAGAACGTGAGATGGGACGCACGCTGAAGTCCGTCGGCGGGCAGTATCATGACAGGATAATCGACATCGACATACTGCTCTACGATGACATACACGTCGACGAACCCGACCTGAAGATACCCCATCCGCTCATGCACGAGCGCGATTTTGTGATGCGTCCGCTCGGCGAGATACTTGAACATACAACCTGAAAAATATTTATAATACCATGAAACTGATTTCTGACGAAGACCTGCGCATAGGTTGGAACGAGGTGTTCGATGTCCTTGCAGGCATCATGCTGGTGCTTAACCGCTGCTTTAAGAGCATGGACGACGTGCCGGCAGTCATTTACATAGTGTCGGCCTTGTTCTCCGTTGCACTGGGAGTGGCCTGTCTTGTCTATTACCGAGGCAGGAGAAAGGAAGGCAAACGCCGTTCGTTAGGCTTCGTTTTCAGCGCATTATTCATATTGTGGGGTGTAAGTTTCATGCTCAATGCTTTCAGTTCGTAGAAATAATCAATGACATCAAACCTATAAATACATTACCATGAATAAATTTCTTGTAAAGTTTTTCTATTACGCCGACATGCTTTTCATGACGTTTTTCATTGTCGCCGCTTTTGGCATCAAGGTTAAATGGCTGTCAGTTGCAAGCACGGTCGCGCTGCTGCTGTTCGGCTGCGCAGGCGTGATACACGCCGTACTGACGCGCAACGGGCGTCCTGAAAACTATATATACATCTGCGCTTTTAACGCCCTTGTAGGCTTTGTGGCCCTTGTTTGGGGATTTGCCGGCGGTTGGTGGAACTGATTTTCAAGGCTTATGAATAAGGAAACAATACTTGCGTGGCTTGTTGTCGTTGTGTATTTACTGCTTGCAGCCCTTCTTTTGCTTGCTTTCTTGCAGTTTGGCTCAGGTCTTTACGTAGCCGTTTCAGCGGTGCTTATGCTTGCAGGATGCATCGGAACGGTGCTTTCACTCATGTGTCGCGATAGCTTTAAGAGCCCCCGCCTTGTGCTGTATCTTGTCGTACTGCTGGGCGGAGCGCTGTTTACGTCGCTGCCGTTTGTTTGATGCCGCCGTCAGGCGTTTCACCTGTGGCAATGCGATAAAATAAAAACTCCGGAATTGTCTGTTGTGACATTCCGGAGTTTCTGTTTCTTTTAAGCTATTCTTCTGTGCTTTGACTTAACGGCGGAGGCCGAGAGCCTTAATGATAGCACGGTAACGCTCGATGTCGCGCTTGTAGAGATAGTCCAGAAGGCGACGGCGCTTACCAACGAGGATAGTCAGTGAACGCTGTGTCACGTGGTCCTTGTGGTTCTTCTTAAGGTGCTCTGTCAAGTGGGCAATACGGTATGAGAACAATGCTATCTGGCTCTCTGCTGAACCAGTGTCAGTGTTAGACTTTCCGTACTTGCCGAAGATTTCCTGCTTTTTAGCTTGGTCTAAATACATTTTGTTTTGATTGATTAATGAGTTGTTGAATTACATCCTTCCGACGGTCCGTGCCTTAATCACTGTCACTTACATCGTCGAATGCATCGGATTTTCCGAAATTCGGCTGCAAAGTTACAAAATTATTGCGACCCGCAAAACTTTTGCCGTCTTTTTAATTACCTTTGTCGTGAAAATCATTGAATTTCAATATTATGGAAAGATTTTTGCCGTTCTTACAGCGTTTATGGCACAGGGCGTCGGCTTCCGGCCGTCTGCCTGTAGCCGTGTTGGTATTATTGTTGTGTCTGTCGCTGTTGAGGGGGCTTCAGGGACTGAACCTTAGCGATGACGGCTTTGTGTTGTCGGCATATACAGCCATATTCAGTTCGCCCGGCTCAGTCGCTTATTCGTTCCTGTATTATTGGCTCGTGAATGCCGGCGGACTGTGGAATTGTGCTTTCGGCGACTTCGGAATATACGGTTTCAGGGTACTTGAGTGTATCTTCCTGGCATTAAATTCTTTTCTCGTTTACAGCCTGGCAAGGATGGCGGGAATAAAACGTACGTACGCTGCGGCGGCTTTCGTATTAGTGTTCTCGATGCTTTACTGGATTGAAGTTTTCGAGTACAACACGTTTTCGGGGTTTGTTGCCTTGCTTATGTCGCTGTTCATGTTGAAGGCGTTGGTGCGGAAGCGGTTGATATGGATGTTCGTTGCCGGTGTGGTGTTCGGTCTTGGCATATTCGTACGCCTTCCCAATGCCGCCTTATGCGCGCTTATATTGGTTTTAGTCCCGTTCTATCTGTATGGGAAGGATTTGCCGTTGACATTAAAGATGCTGGGAGTTGCCGTGGCAGGAACGGCAACAGGCGTTGCGTTGACGTTCGCATACATGTACGCTATGGGGCATTTGCCTTACTTTACGGAGGCTTTTCAAACTATAAGTTTCCTCGTGAACGATGCCGGCAATTCACATTCAACGGGCAGCATGCTTTATTCCTTCTTCGCCAATTACGCCCGTGTGGCGGCGTGTGTTGTAGCATTCACTGTTTGTCCGGCGCTGTATGTGCTGTTGTGCAGTAAGCGCTGCGGCGTAAAATGCCCACCCTTCATTGTGTTTCTGTTGTTGGCGGTGCACACGGTTGCTGTCTTTCTCTGCCTGAAAAATGCAGCCTTCATGGCTAATGCCATGGCTTTAGCCTCGTGCGTCTATGCCGTTTTCGTTTGCAGGCGTTCGCCTTCAGTGGTCTTGCTTGCCTGCTTGGCGTTGGCAATGGCACTGTTTCTGCCTTTGGGCAGCGACAACGGCATAGCCACTTTTGGCGTGCACAATCTGTGGCTCGCACTTCTGTTTGTGCCATTTTCAGCCGTGTTGTGGCTACGCAGGCATTCCGGCCGGCGCCTCGTGGTGCATCTGCTGTTTGTCGTCATTACGTTGGGGCTCTTTCTTGTGCGCAACGCTTACGGCACGTTCCTGCCTGCTTATTATGAGAGCGGGACTCGTATTGACGACGTCTGCCTTGTAAACGACTCTACGGGGAACGTCTTTACAGACTACAATACGGCTTCAGACGTGCGTGGGATACTTGCGGCTGTGGGTAAGGAAACAGTCGAAGGCGACACTGTATTGATACTCGGAGACGTGCCGATGCTGCACTATCTTACACGCACGGTGCCTTATTTGCGTAATCCGTGGCCGTGGATTTTCGGCGAAGGCTATTGCCGTCGGCAGCTGCATGGTGTCCGTTCTGCCGGTGGGGCGTTGCCCGTTGTCGTATTTGCGCGTAAGGACATGTTGCCCGATGACGGCCGTTACCAGCTGTTTCGTGACTTCTTGGATGGCAACGGCTATTCTGCCGCATACTTGAATGAGGCGTTCGTCTTGTTTGTTCCGCCCTCACGTGCCGACTGACGTTTTGCTTTCAAAACGGCGGTCGTGCTTGCAAGTTGTTTTTTTCGTAACGCCTTTATTTTGCGTTATTTTGAAAAACAAATCTCTTGGGTGTAAATAACGCCTTAAAATGCGTGCAAACGTAAAGTGCATGCAGGCTGATTTTTATGCTCGCCGCATGGCAAACTGTGCAGTTTTTTATGGCTGTAAATGGTGCAAAAAGCCGTGTTTTGAGTGCTTTTTGCGCATAAATGGTGTTGCGTTCAACCGTGTTTGGTGTTGTAAAAGGCCACATTCCGCAGTGTAAAAGGCCGTGTTTTGCAATGAAAAGGCTGCAAACGGCATTGTGGTATGGCGCAATCTGCTGCAATAAAGGTTGCTTGCTGCCCGCACGTTTGCTGTTTTACACAAAACGGCGGACATTTTGCCGTTGACACATAGGCTGCAAACTGCCATGTTTTGTGACATTCTGTAATACTTTGAAATGCACTGGCCGCAGTGCCTTAAATATACGCTGGCGATACATCCCTGCATAAGGCTTCCAGCTGTAAACGCATTTTCAGGTTACTGTTAAATGCCCATATTCGGCCTTGTAGTGGCAATCTGGTAAATCATTTATGGCAGTCAGTGTTAAATTATGCGGCTGACCGGAATTTTAACATTATAGTCTTTGCTTTCACTACAAAATTCAATATATTTGCGGTAGATAAATAGACGAAACGGCTCTTACGTGAACAAATACAAAAACAGACAGGAGGTTGAGAATGAAAGTTTACATTAAAAATCTTTTTTTGTTAGCCGCCATTTTCACGATGGTATGTTGCAGCGAAGACATTGATTTCCCATTAAGGGGCAAACTGGATGAAATGGCGACGGCAGACGGCAACAGTATAAAAGTAAGGAACGACACGCTTTGCATTTTTCCGACAAACGACTTTGATCTGTCCGGTACTTCTGTTGTTGACGAAAACAATGTGGAGGTGCTGAAAAGGTACACCGACAGCAAGACGGACTTCTATTGGATGAAGGCGAAACTTGGCAGTTGGTGCGGGAATATAGGGCTTGACAGCAACAAGGAATACATAATTAGACGGGAATATTATTACCAGGCAATAGCCGGTAATGGTGATTACGTTTTCTGTCCGTTCGTCCCTGACGGCAGTCACATGGGCCTGGTGGAACGTGGCGACGGCGATTTTGCGATAGGATACAGGGGTGGTCCCAATGCTGCTATTGACGAAACCGATGTGATGGGAAACTGCAAGACGATGATAATACACATAGGTTACGATGCTGACGGCAACGTTGTTGACAAGTATTTCCCGTGTTCGCCCTCTGATTTGGAGTGGCATTACTCATGGTTTGATATGAGTTCTATAATTCAATAATTAAAAACAATATAGTGATTATGAAACAATTTGTTTTCTCTAAAAACCTGAAAAGGGTATTAAGGACGTTCCTCTTTCTGTCAGTGTCTTTAATGTTATTCTCGGCTTGTTCTGATGATGAAACTTATACGGGGCGGTTAAGTGTGGTTTTTAATGAATGGAAACCTGAATGGACAGACCGTACGGTTATTACAGTAACACCTTTGGATAATGAAGACAAAATAATAAAGACGATTAAGGCTATTCGTGATACGAAACATATTATAGAATTAAATCCTGGAAATTATACTGTTACCTTTAAAGGATATGGCGACGGATATGGTTATCCTCGGATTGAAAAGTATGTGCAAGTTCAAATTGGTAAAACGGCAGTCGTCGAGATGAATTAGGACTATTAAGTCTTATTCTGTTTTAGAAAGCAAAGCATGTCTCTTTTTGAAGCGGTTATGGGCAGCGAATCATAACCGCTTCAAATGTATTTTTAACGAAACTGATTTTCAGGTTGACGGCGCGCACGTCACGTCGGCATAACATACGGCAGGGCGGTTTTGAAGAAACAAAAACAGTTATGCCGTTTTCAGTTTGTGTCAAAATAGCATTCAATATTGTATCTTTTTAAAATTTTGTTTCTTAATTCTTAATTTAATAATGTAACTTTGCACCTGAATTTTAAGGTATTAGTATGCAAGATATCAGAAACATTGCGATTATCGCCCACGTTGACCACGGCAAGACGACGCTCGTGGACAAGATGATGCTGGCCGGAAACCTGTTCCGTGAGGGGCAGGACCTGAGCGGCCAAGTGCTCGACAGTAACGACCTTGAGCGTGAGCGAGGCATAACCATCCTTTCCAAGAACGTTTCAATCAACTGGAAAGGCACCAAGATAAACATCATAGACACTCCGGGACACTCCGATTTCGGCGGCGAAGTGGAGCGCGTGCTCAACATGGCCGACGGCTGCCTGCTGCTTGTCGACGCCTTTGAAGGCCCCATGCCGCAGACAAGGTTTGTGCTCCAGAAGGCTCTCCAGATAGGTTTGAAGCCCATCGTGGTGGTAAACAAGGTAGACAAGCCCAACTGCCGTCCCGAGGAAGTGTACGAAATGGTGTTCGACCTGATGTTCTCTCTCAATGCCACAGAGGAGCAGCTCGACTTCCCCGTGGTGTATGGTTCGGCCAAGAACGGCTGGATGGGTGAGGACTACAAGACGCCGACAGACGACATTAACTACCTGCTCGACAAGATAGTCGAGGTAATACCTGCCCCGAGAGCCATCGAGGGCACCCCGCAGATGCTCATCACCAGTCTCGACTATTCGAGCTATACGGGCCGTATAGCAGTGGGACGCGTACACCGCGGCACGCTGACCGAGGGCATGAACGTTACAATCTGCCACCGCGACGGCTCGCAGGAGAAGACCAAGATAAAGGAACTCCACACCTTCGAGGGTATGGGCCACGTAAAGACGGCCAGCGTTAAGAGCGGCGACATCTGCGCAATCATCGGTCTTGAGAAGTTCGAGATTGGCGACACTATCTGCGACTTCGAGAATCCCGAGCCGCTGCCGCCCATCGCGATAGACGAGCCTACGATGAGCATGTTGTTCACTATCAACGACTCGCCTTTCTTCGGCCGCGAAGGCAAATACGTCACCAGCCGCCACATCAACGACCGCTTGCAGAAGGAATTGGAGAAGAACCTTGCCTTGCGCGTGGCTCCCTTCGGCGACTCTACCGACAAGTGGATTGTCAGCGGACGCGGAGTGCTGCACCTTTCGGTGCTCATCGAGACCATGCGCCGCGAGGGCTACGAGCTTCAGGTGGGCCAGCCGCAGGTTATATACAAGGAAATCGACGGCCAGAAGTGCGAGCCGATAGAGGAGCTTACGATTAACGTTCCCGAGGAGTTCAGCAGCAAGATGATAGACATGGTTACCCGCCGCAAGGGCGAGATGACCTCGATGGAGAGCCAGGCCGACCGTGTCAACATAGAGTTCGACATACCTTCGCGCGGCATCATAGGCCTGCGTACCAACGTGCTGACGGCAAGCCAGGGCGAGGCTATCATGGCACACCGCTTCAAGGAGTACCAGCCTTACAAGGGTGACATTACCCGTCGCGTCAACGGTTCGATGATAGCAATGGAGACCGGAACGGCTTACGCATACTCGATAGACAAGCTGCAAGACCGCGGCAAGTTCTTCATCGACCCGGGCGAGGAAGTGTATGCCGGCGAAGTTGTAGGCGAGCACGTGCACGACAACGACCTCGTGGTCAACGTGACAAAGGCTAAGCAGCTTACCAACACGCGTGCCAGCGGCTCCGACGACAAGGCGCGCATCATACCGCGCACTGTCCTTTCGCTTGAAGAGGCGCTCGAGTACATCAAGGAGGACGAGCTTGTAGAGGTTACGCCGAAGTCTATGCGCATGCGCAAGATTATCCTCGACCACAACGACCGCAAGCGCGCCAACAAGCAGTAAGCCTGTAAAAGCACAGCTTTAGATATGAAACAAGCCCGAAACGTATCGTTGAAACGTTTCGGGCTTGTTGTTTTTGTATTGCCAGCAAGTGTTTAGCTGCGGCTTACTTGCAGTCCTTTCGTGCTGAGCGACATGTCAACGAAGCGCGCGTTGGCGTTCGGACGGTTGGCGTTGAGAACCTGTTTTATGCGTGCCGCGGCGTCCTGGTCCTTTGCCACAATATACAGGTAGCCGCCTCCGCCGGCACCTGCCAGCTTGTAGCCCAACGCATAGTCGTCTATGAGTTCCGTCATGCGGCGCACGTCGTCGGGGTTGGTGCCGCTGTCTATTGCCTGGTTTTGCACCCACGTCTTGCGCACGAGGCGTCCCATCTGGTTGAAGTCGGCACGCTGTATGGCCTCGTACATGTCGGTGGCGTGTTGTTTCATCTCGCGCAGCTGGCGCAGCTCATCGTTCTGGTTGAGGAACATGCGGCGCACTATTTCCGCCAAAATGCTCTTTGCCGTGCGTGTTATGCCGGTGTAGTAGAGCAGGTGGCACGGCCTGTATTCTGGCTGCGTGAACAGGTCTGACGGCAACCAGCGCGCCGTAGGGCTTTGGTCGAAGCCACGGCTTGTCTCGAGCAACTTCACGCCTTGCAGTATTCCGCCGAACTGGTCCTGCCATCCGCCGCCCGTGGTGAGCAGCTGTTCCAGCACAAGCGTTCGACGTCCTATCTCGTTCTTGTCCCAAGCCAGGCCGCAGAAGTCGTTAAGCGCGCCCAGAACGGTAGACGCAAGCATGCTGCTTGTGCCCAGTCCGCTACCTGCCGGGATTGCCGACAGCAGCGTAAGCTCGATGCCGCAGCCGAAGTCTTTCAGCTGGCTTTCGAGCGTGGGGTAGGTGTCAGTGCTGTATCCCGGCTGGAATCCGGCAAGCACGAGCGCCGCCTTGGGTATGGAGAACGGGCTGCCCACGTGGCGCATGTCGGCCAGTTGTTCGTATGTGCGCACCTCTTCGACTGCTCCGAGGTCGATGCTCCTAAGTACGATGTGCGGCTCTTTGCATGGGCGCACGTACGTTTGCAACGGCGGTTGGCCGTTAAGCTCGATGGCAAGGTTGACCACGCTGCCGCCTTCCATGAGGCAGTAGGGCGGCGTGTCGGTCCATCCGCCGGCTATGTCTATGCGCACCGGACTGCGCGCCCATACTATCTGGTCGCTGTAAACCGACATAACGGGGCGTTGCTTCTCGGCCAGTGCCTGCACGGTGAGCCCGTCTCGCAGCAGCGTGAACGCCTTGTCTTCGGCCGTCTGGCACTCTTCGCCCCTTATACGGGCAAGCTCCGAGCGGAACATTGAGTCGTGTATGCGCTTCAGCAGCGGCGCGTTGTCGCTTATCGGGGCAGGTTCGGGTATGCCGAATGCGGCAAACTCATGCGCCGCATCGTCCAGGTCGACCTGGTAGAACACGCTGTGTTCGTGGTTCTTGGCAAGCGCGCTCCAGTTAATGGCACGCAGGCGCCTGCGCTGTTCAAACAGTTTCTTCAGGTTGGCGTTGGCCGACAGGTCGTCGGCGCTCATCTTCCTGCTCTCCGTCCATATCCGTTTACCCTCCGCAAGGCCGGGTTCGGCGAGCATCCAGCGCAGCGCCAGACCTGCGTCTTCAACGGTTTTGCATACCGGGAAGATGCGAGCCGACTGCAAGTCGGCGTTTCCTTCTATTGCGTTTATGTCTATTCCGCGTTCTTCCGCCCATTCGGCGAAGGGGCGTGCGAGGTACTCCGTAGCCGTGTCGGCCAGTTTTCCGCGGAACTTGTCGTCGTATCCATAGGGGCGCACGGCATATTCCGTCTCGCCTACCGGCACAATGTCGACGCACTGTCCACGGTCGAGCGTTATGCTCCAGTCGTTCTCCGGCACGCCCGTTATTATGTTCTCCTGCGCCAGAGTCCACCCTTTGCCTACCCAGCTGTTCTCTATCCACAGGTTCTGGTTGGCTTCGGTGATGGGCGTTTGGGTTACTGCGTTTTGCACGAACATTGCAGGATGCGGCTTCAGCGAGTGGTGCATTATCTCCCGCTGGTCGTTTACGAGGTTCTGTATGGCAAGCGTCGACGACAGTATCTCGTGGCTTGTGCCGAAGTGGTAGAACTCGCCGCCGGGCAGCGGAAGCACGGCAACCTTCAGTGAGTTAAGCTCTTCGTCCTTGATTGACGGGTCTGTGCCGAGCGCACAGCCGAATTCGGAGTACAGGTCGTAGTTCTTCAGGTCGCCGTTGTCCTTTGAACGTGCCAGCAGGAGCTTAACCGCCTTGTCGCTCAAGAGCCACACGCCTATGTCGGTAAGGTAGAAGTGGTCCTTCAGAAGGGCACCGAGCGTCTTCACGGAAGGCTTCTGCATCATGCACTCAAGCACCGTTGGAGTGTCGCTCTTGGATACGAACACGCCGTGGTCCTTGGCTATTTCGGGGCCGAGCCACAAGCCGTAGCACACCACGTCGGCGTCAGGTATGGGCTGGAGGGGCTGCGTTGCGCGTATGTAGACGTCGCCGCTGACAATCATTGTGTGCATGCCGTCAGGCGCCATGCCCATGATGCGCTCGTAAAGCGGCACCTGCAGCGACAGCAGGTCTTGCGACAGGCGCTGTCCGCGCTCCCATCTGAACACGGGAACCGGCGTCAGCACCTTGCCCGAAGGGGCGTATGCGGGCAACCGGCGGCTCTGTCCGCCTGCGTGCAGGATGAGCCTGCGGTCGGCAGCAAGCCATTCGTCAAATGTCCTTCCGCCGCCATGTTCGGCGTAGCATGACTCGAGCAGCCACGTCGTACCTCCGCCCGAGCCGAGCTTGCGGCCTACGGGGTCGTTGGTGCAGAACCATTCGTTGCGGTCGTATTTTGTTATTTCGTGGAAACAATCAACAAGATTAGGAGGTAGGGACAGTAGTTTTTTCATAATTCGGGATTAGCAGTTATAATCGTTTAAGTAAGCTGAAGGGTTAAGCCCCGGGCCTGCATGCCTGTCGGTATGCAACCTTCCCGGGGCTTAACCCTTTGAGTTTAGTTATGCGGTTTTCTTCTTTTTGTATTCAAGATAGACCACGAAGACTATCAGTACGAGCAGTACGGCGTAGGCTATGTAGGCTATCGTTTCGGTGGTTGTGACTGACTTTGGATGGAACGTCAGTTCAACCTTGTGTTTGCCTGGGCTTACGTTGAGCGCGCGCAGCAGGTAGTTTACTCGTCCGAGTTCGGCTTCCTGCCCGTCGACGGTGGCCGTCCAGCCCGGATAGTAGACTTCGGAGAACACTATCACGCCGCCGTTTGCCGAGTTGACGTCGTAGGTCAGCTTGTCAGACATGTACGAAGTGAGTTTTACAACCGACTCGCCGTTCTGCTTGGCGGCGTCTTTCAGCTGCTCCTTGAAGCGCTTGTCGGCCACAGCCTCGTGCCGCAGGTCAATCTTGCCCACACGTTCAATCTCCTGGTTTGCGTTGTCCACGTAGGTTACTTTGTCGACAAACCATGCCGGGCCGTACACGTACGGATTCATTACGGGCACGGTCTGTCCGTCGTTGAGCGGCAGTATGAAGTAGCGAGTGTTGAGCATGTTGAGCACGGGGAAGATGCTGTCGCCGTTGATTTTCGACATGTCGCCGGCAGCCTGGGCTATGGCAGGCATGGTTTTCTGCATCTCGGGGCTGATGTAAGCCTCGATCATTTCCTGGTAGCGGCGCAGTTTTGCGGCGTGGTATCCGCCTATGCTGTTGTGGAAATACGACGTCTCGTTCTCGTTGAACGTGTCGGACGAGAAGTTGAGCACGCGGAAATTGCCCATGTCGGTCTTGTCCTCGAGTATCAGCTTGTCTGAGTCTGTCATCGGCATGGGTGCCTCGCGCTCGCTCTTGTTTACGAACATGTCGTTGTTGAGGTAGCGCTTGTTGACCTGCCACATGTCGATAAGGCAGAGCAGGGTTATGGCTGCTACCATGTAGTTGGCCTTAAGCTTGCCGCCCTTGTAGAGCAGCAGGCACAGCGTTCCTACCACGATGATGAATACCGAGCGCCAGCAGTCGGCCGTGAACACGGCCTTGCGCATCTCGCGCAGGTTGTCGAGCACGGGCGTTACGTATTCCTGTGGAAGTGACGACAATGCCCTCATTTCGGCTGACGAAATGAAGTCGGTGAAGAACAGCGAGGGGAACAGTGCGAACAGTATGGCTATGCCGCCCGTAAGCCCGAAGCTGAGGTAGACCAGCTTGATTTTTCGTGTCAGTATGCCGGGGTCGTCTACTATTTTCTTAAGCGCCAGCATGGCCAGCAGCGGTATGGTGAACTCGGCAATGACGAGTATCGACGCCACCGTGCGGAACTTGGCGTACATGGGCACGTAGTCGATGAAGAAGTTGGTGAAGGGCATGAAGTTCTTGCCCCACGACAGCAGTATTGACAGCACCGTGGCTGCAAGCAGCGCCCACTTGATGCCGCCCTTGACTATGAACAGGCCGAGCACGAAGAGCATCAGTACGAATGCGCCAACGTAAACGGGACCCATTGTGCCAGGCTGGTCGCCCCAATACTGGCCCAGCTGCTGGTATACGGGCATGAACTGGTTGTCGGCATGCTCCATGGCCTTGTCGCTGTTTACCAGCGGCGCGCTGGCACCGCCCTTGGTGTTGGGCACCAGCAGGGTCCATGTCTCGTCTATGCCGTAGCTCCACTGCGTTATGTAGTCGCGGTCGAGTCCGCTCGCCGTCTGGTTGGCAGACTCCTTCTTTACCAGTTCGCTCTTGCCGCGCATAGACTCCTTGCTGTACTCCCACGTGTGGTAGAGGTTGCTCAGGTTGAGGCAGATGCCTATCACGGCGCCGGCGGCGCATATTGCCGTAGCCTTGCCGAAGTGTGCCAGCTTCTTCTCCCTTATGGCATCGGCAAGGAAGGCTATCACCATGAAGAGGATGATGAACAGGTAGTAGTAGGTCATCTGCACGTGGTTGGCGTTGACCTCGAAGGCCGTGAATATTGCCGTTACTATCAGTCCGGCAAGGTATTTGCCCCTGTATGCCAGCACCACGCCGCCTATCATCGGCGGCAGGTATGCCAGGGCCATCACCTTCCACAGGTGGCCGGCGGCTATGATGATGAAGAAATAGCTAGAGAACGCCCATATTATTGAACCAAGCACTGCAAGGTGCTGCCTGAAATCGAACGCGCGCAGCAGGATGTAGAAGCCCAGCAGGTAGGCGAATACGAACCAAACGTTCTCAGGCAGGAACAAGTGGTAGATGTTGATTGCCTCGCCCAGCGGTTTGGCGCTTGTGTATTCAGGGGCGGTCTGGTATGTCGGCATTCCGCTGAACACCGAGTTCATCCATCTTGTCACCTCGCCCGTCTTTTCCTTGTGCTCGGCCATTTCCCGGCCAAGTCCTTTGCTCGCGGCTGAGTCGTGGCGGTAAAGAATCTTGCCCTCGATGTCGGCCGGGAAGAAGTATGCGAACGAAATGAGCGCAAACAGCACTACGGCCAGCACGTCAGGCAGGAATTTTTTCCAATTTTCCATTATTCTATTTGTTTTAACGTGATTATGTTTTATTTGTGCAAAGATAGTGCAAGCCGAGTGAAATGCAAAATAAAAGCGAGAGAAACGAGCTTTTATTTTACATTTGCCTGCCGTTGATTGGTTCATTCAGGGTTGCCGCCCGTCTTATGCGCAGATAATGCTTAAACGCTGGCAGGAAAGCGGAAAAATGGCAGGTGGCAGGGTAGGGCTGTTTGTCATGTTTCAGCTGCCTTTTCAAAAGGTTATCTTTTAGCTCGCGAAAGGTAACCTTTTACAAGGCGAAAGGTTACATATTGCAATGCAAAAGGCTACCTTTTGCAAACCGCCCGTTTTACGCCTGTCATGCGGCCTGCGCCGCAACGCCGGCAAATGGATGGGAAACGTCTGGCAGGCAGGTAAAATAATATGAAATAAGTGTTTGCCGCCTTATGGCCGGTTGGGGTAAAATAAAGTCTCGTTTATGCCGTTTTTATTTTGATTTACGCCCAACTTCAGTTATCTTTGCAATCCAAAAACCAACAGTAAAGATGAAGATAGGAATAATAGTCGCTATGGACAAGGAGCTGTTGCAGCTGAAGTCGGTACTTGACGACTCCACGGTTGAACGGCGCAACAACAAGGATTTCATTATCGGCAGCATGGCCGGCAAGGACATTGTACTGCAAAAGTGCGGCATTGGCAAGGTCAACTCGGCCGTGGGGGCTGTGGAGATGATCAACAACTACCACCCCGACGTCATCATATCGACCGGCGTTGCCGGCGGAGCCGATAGTCGTATGAACGTCTGCGACGTCGTTGTCGGCACCGAATACCGCTACCACGACGCCTACTGTGGCGACGACTGCCGCTTCGGACAGATAATGGGCATGCCCGAAGCCTTCTTTGCGCCCAAGGCATTGGTCGAGAAGGCCGTGGCTGCATGCGACGGCATGGCTGTGCACACGGGTCTGATAGCCAGCGGCGAGTGGTTCGTCGACACGCGCAACAAGATGCGCGCCATCATTGCGCGCATGCCTGCGGCGGTGGCCGTCGACATGGAGAGCTGCTCGATAGCCCAGACATGCCACATCTACGGCGTGCCCTTCATCAGCTTCCGCATCATCAGCGACCTTCCGCTCAGCGACAACAAGGCTTCGCAGTATTTCGACTTCTGGGCGCGCCTGGCCGAAGGCTCGTTCAACGTGACGAGGCGTTTCATCGCCGCGCTTTAGCCTGCTGGATAAAACTATATGCGGTCTAATGACCGATTGGGGTTAAAAGTTGGACACGTGGGATAGTTCATGTTCAAATAATAATAGGTGTAATAATGGAACAAGACATACGTTGGATACAGCGGTACGACAACTTCCACCGTGCCTGTATGCGCATTTTGGAGGTTACAGAGTCTGGTGCCGGGCCCGAAGATTTGTCAGAGTTGGAGATGGAAGGGCTTATCCAAAGGTTTGAATACACTTTTGAACTCGGGTGGAAAGTTCTTCAGGACTTGCTTAAATACAAAGGCTACGAATTCATGCAAGGTCCTAACGGCACATTGAGGAAGGCTTTTGAAGACGGTTTGATTGACAATCATGACGGCTGGCGTAGGATGGCTGCTGCCAGGGTTGCCACTTCACACACATACAACGAGGGCGAGGCTACTGAAGTGACGCGGCTGATTTATGAGTCGTTCGCTCCTTTGTTGAAAGAACTTGACGGCAAACTCGCCGCGGAGAAAACGCGGATGGAAGGAATGTGACTATGAGATACGGGCTAAGCGAGGGTGTTATTTCAGACTTGTGCGGAGTGTTCAGGCAGTTCCGTGACATACGGGAAGTCAGGATCTTCGGGTCGCGGGCAAAGGGAAACTACACTGAAGGGTCGGATATAGACCTGGCGGTAATAGGCAACGGAGTCATCCCTTTCGGGGAATTGATGGATTTGAACATCCGTATCGATGATTTGGAATTGCTTTACAAGGTTGACTTGGTTGATTACAACAAGTGCGCCGGTACTCCGATAGGAGAGCACATAGACCGTGTAGGCAAGGTCTTTTACGAGCGGGGAGATGACCCACACCCTGCAACGCTGTAACAGGCAACAACCTGTTTGACAGGTTGTAATAGTCAGTCATGTTTGCGTTTCGTCGCCGCGCTTTAGCCTGCTGGATTTCTTATGGCGGCTGGATGAATGCAAGGTGCACGTGCCCCGTTAAATCCGGATCGGGCATTAGGGCTCAGCCTGTATTTTTGCTTTATGTTGAACGGATTTTCGTTTGATTTTTAGCAGGCATAGCGGGCTATGTCAAGAAAAAGCGGACGAAAAGACGCCAATAGGAAACAAAAAGACGGATGAAAGCATGAAAAAACATAATAGATAAAACAATATGCGGTCTGATGACCGATGTGGGTTAAACAAATAAAAAAATAATTTTATGGAAAAGATACCGAGTTTTACTATCAACCACGAACGCCTGTTGCGCGGCATATACGTTTCGCGCAAGGACGAGGTGGGCGGAGAAGTCGTAACCACGTTCGACATACGCATGAAGGAGCCTAACCGCGAGCCTGCGCTGCATCCCGGCGCGCTGCACACAATAGAGCACCTGGCCGCAACCTACCTGCGCAACGACCCCGAATGGAAAGACCGCATAATATACTGGGGCCCTATGGGCTGCCTTACGGGCAACTATCTGCTCGTGCGCGGCGACTTCCGTCCGTCAGACATCGTGGAGCTTATGCGCCGCACGTTCAGCTTCGTTGCCGGTTTCGACGGCGAAGTGCCCGGAGCTGCGCCTAAGGATTGCGGCAACTACCTGCTGCACGACCTGCCCATGGCACGCTACGAGGCGCGCAAGTACCTGACAGAGGTGCTTGATGTGATAAAGGACGAGAATATGAACTATCCCGGCTGATACACCTCTAATACTTAAAATACGTTAAAGTATGTCGCATAAGCGATACTCTTGCGTATATTAGTTAAAAGATTAACAATAAATAGTATTTCTTATGAAGACACAAAAAATAATAGCAGTGTTCGCGGCAGCCATGATAGGAGCTGCCGCGAATGCTCAGACAGACTCTATAGAAGTTGATACGACATATACCCTCGGTGAAGTGACGGTTAATGGAATGCGAGTGATAAACAAGGTTGACCGCCAGGTGCTTCTGCCCACTTCAACAATGAAGAAACACTCGTCAAACGGATACGACCTGCTTAGCAAGATGACGCTTAACGGCATAATTACCGACACCGAAAATCAGATAATAAAGTCGATGAAAGGCGGTAGCGTGCAGGTGCGCATAAACGACATAAAGGCTAACCAGCAAGACATAACCGCACTTAGACCTGACGAAGTTGTAAGGGTTGAATACATTGACAATCCGGGAGTGAGATACTCCGACGGCAGCATAGACGCCGTAATCAACTTCGTAGTGAAGAGGCGCTACGCCGGATATGTGGGCGGACTCGGAACAATGCAGGCCTTTACAACCGGCTTCAACAACAGCAACGCTTACTTTAAGTATAATTACAAGAAATCGGAGTTCTGCATATACTACAACTTCAGTTACCGCGGATACGATGAGCGCAAGGTGGACAGCGAAAACACTTATTTTTTTCCTGACGGAACGGAGCGCCGGCGCCAATACTTAGGCTACAACACCGACTTCATGTATACTACCAATACGGTCCAGCTGGGTTACAACCTGGCTGAGCCCGACAAATACACCCTTAACGTCAGCCTTTACTATAACCAAAATAACATTCCCAAATACGGCTCTAATCAGTTGGCTAAGGAGACATCCATGCCCGACTTGTATCTTTATAACAAGAAGTCGAAAAAAATGTACACCCCGTCACTCGACATCTACTGGTCGATGAATCTGCCGAAAAATCAAAACATAACGGCAAATGTAGTCGGAACATACATTGGCACGGACTACAATTATCAGTCAAGTAACTATCTTTTTAACCAGTCGCCTGAGCAGTCGATGCAGGCTGACCCAGTGAACGACTATAGTTATTCTACTACAGGCCGTAAATACTCTCTTATCAGCGAGGCCATATATACAAAGAATTTCGAGAAAGAAGTCTTTTCGGCGGGAGGCGAATATACCGTCAGCCACACAGACAATGCCTACAAAGGAGCAGTAAACACCGACGCCGTGCTCAACTCCAACAACCTTTATCTCTTTGCCCAACTTCAGGGTAAGCTCGGCGTATTCAATTATCAGGTGGGCCTTGGTGCCAACTATCTTGCCATTCATCAGGGCAACATCGGATTCAACAAGTGGACGTTGCGCCCGCAACTCAGTCTTTCGACCAAAATAACCGACAATCTGTTTGTAAGATATTCAGGGCGCATGAGTCAGCTTGCGCCTTCACTTTCACAACTGACCGACGTTAGAAACCAGAGCGACGAACTGAACGCCAGCGACGGTAATACCGGGCTGAAGCCTTACACTGGTTACAGCAACAGCCTTACTGTAAGCTGGACCCGCCCGTTGTTTAACTTCCAGCTGTACGGAAGCTGGTATTACGCACCCGACATCATCATGACATCTTACATCCCTGAATTACAGGACGACGGCACATACCTGCTAATCAGCAAGCCAGAGAATCAGAAAAGTTTTAGCCGGAAGTCGCTCACTGCCTACTTTACGCTGCACGCCATAAGGGACATTCTCGACATTTCGCTCTACGGCGATTACTCCAACTACAGCAGTCGCGGACTCGCCTACTCCCACAACTACGACGCATGGTGCTGGGGTGGATCTGCTAACCTGATGCTGGGGCGGTGGAGCGTTGCGGCAAGCTTCTACACCGCACCGAAGAGCTATTTTGCCGAGTCTATGGGCAAGGGCGAAAACCAGTCGAACCTCAGTGTCAGCTATAAGTACAAAGACCTGGAGGTGGGTCTCGGTGTGTTGCTGCTCGGCTATCCCCAAGGATACGATTATGTGGGCAAGACCGACAGCAAGTATCTGCAGAGTACGTCGCACACATACATCAAGGACAACGGCAACATGGTTTACTTCACACTGTCGTATAACTTCAGCCACGGACGCAAATATCAGATGGAACGTAAAAAACTTCATAATTCAGACAACGACAATGGCATCAGGTAAAAATTTTTTCAGCAAATTACTGCAAGCCTTTAAGGGTAAGACGGAAGAAAGGCCGCAACGGGAGGACGACGGCCATGCAGGCAGCCGCAATGCTGTTAGTGACAACGACGACAGTTATGTAAGAATAATCGACGATGGCGGCGGAATAACCGTGGTGCTTGATGTGGAGCACGATAAGGTGCTTGCCATTGGCGAGAAATTGGGCGAAATAAACGAAGCGGCCTACATGAACGGATATAATTGGGACGCACTTATAAGGCATTATCTCAAGAGCAATGCGCCCGACATACTCGAGGCAATGGACACCGACCCGGAGGCAGGCCTCTATGCGGCTTGCTTCGAGGAGAGCGACGACAACCGCGAAAGAGCCAAGCGGCTTGCCGACATGCTGGTCTCGCTGATTGATGACGAACAAGAGCTTTGCAGGATAGTGAGGGAAGAAGGCGACAAGATTAGCTGGGAGTAGCCTTCTTCTCAACATCCCGCTTCCACGCCGCAAGCGGCTCATACATACACAATGAATGCAGACAGAAAGCACATGAAAAATGTATTCTGTCTGCATTTGTCTTTGTTTTATCTCCAAAGGAATATGCTTTCTGAAGCGTCAGCTGGCGCAGCCCATGCGCCGCCTGCGCCATATCACAGTCTGTGCCACGCCCCTTACGAGCATGTACGCTATCATCGCCGCCCACAGTCCGTGGTTGGCGTAAGTGTCGCGCAAAAGGTAGTATAGGACGAAGAAAGTCAGCGTAGCCGCGAACATGGAGACAAGCATTCCGCGCGTCATGGTGCAGCCTATGAACACGCCGTCCCATACGAATGCGGCCATGCCGGCCAGCGGGACGGCCAGCGCCCAGTAGCGGTAAGCGCCTGCGGCTGCCACAACCGACGGCTCGTCGGTAAGCAGCGAGAGGAACGGGTCGCCGCCCGCCCAGTAGACGAGGGTGAACGCCGCTGCCATGCCGAACCCCCAGCGGAACAGGTGGTTCACCGTGTCGGCAAGCGCGGCGGTGTTGCGTGCGCCGTAGTAACGCCCGCTGATGGCCTCGCCGGCGTATGCGAAACCGTCCATTACGTATGAGAACAACAGGTAAAACTGCATGAGCAGGGTGTTTACCGCAAGCACGACCTCGCCCTGCCATGAGCCTGCCGACGTGAAGAACAGCATCACCGACACCAGGCAGAGCGTACGCAGGAAGATGTCGCGGTTAATGTTGAAGAAGTGTGCCATGGCAGTGCGGCGCCATACTCCGTCCCATGTGAAGTGTTTTTTCAGCTTGCCGTAATGTGTTGCACACAGTACGGCAGCCATTGCGAAGCCCGAATATTGGGCTATCAGCGTACCCGCAGCCACGCCCTCTACCTTCAGGCCGAAGCCGAACACGAGCAATGTGCTCGCCGCTATGTTGACAACGTTCTGCACGATGGCCACCGCCATGGGCGAACGCGAGTTCTGCATGCCGATAAACCAGCCCGAAAGGCTGAACAGGCCGAGCATGGCAGGCGCGCCCCATATCAGTATGTCGAAGTATGTCGTGGCAAGGTGCCTCACCTCGTCGGTGGGCTTCATTACGGCGAGCGCCGCCTCGCGCAGCGGCATTTGCAGGGCTATTAGTACCAGTGCAATGGCAATGGCTATGCCCAGCGAGCGTGCAAGCATGCGTGTAGTCTCGCCAAGGTCGCGGCGGCCGAGCGCCTGCGACGTCATTCCGCTTGTGCCCATGCGCAGGAATCCGAATATCCAGTAAATCACGTTGAACATCATTCCGCCCACGGCTATTGCGCCTATGTACGCCGCTGAGCCGAGATGGCCCACTATTGCCACGTCGACCAGCCCCAGCAGCGGCACCGTTATGTTGCTCACTATCGACGGCAGGGCTATCTTAAGTATCTGTCTGTTACGGTTGTCCATGTCTTTAGGGCGGCAAAGGTAACACTTTAATTCAAAAGGCGGACCGCTCCGGACTGAAAAATTGTAATCTTTATGAAGTATCGGCAGTATGCGCCGGCCGGCCGCCAGCCTGCATATTAATAATGTACGTACCTTATATATTATGACAGTAATAATTTTTTGTGCCTGTATTCTGTTGTTATACAATATTGCATTGCATGTCAATTTGTTATTTTATTTTTACAAATGTTAAGTAGAAAAACATGTTTTTATTTGCCCGTTTAAAATAAAATTGATACCTTTGCGCCAAAGTTGTATGAAAAATTAAAAAGCAAAACTGGCATAAACTAGATAAATTTAATAAATATTGAGTAATAACTTAAACAAAATGTCAAATGAAAAAGAAAATTATTAATGTGTTTCTGATGGCACTGTTGGCAATGGTGACCGTTGGAACCGTAGTTTCTTGTAAGGATTATGAGGAGGACAACTACTCTGATCTTAACGGGAAATTTACGAATTTGAGTGGTCAGTTGCAAGATCAGATTGATGCTCTCGAAAAATTTAAGGGAGAACTTGAAACTGAGCTTACTGAATTGAAAAACGGATATCAGGATGGTGATAAAGTACTTGGTGACCGTATAACAATTATTGAGGACATTCTTATCCCTGGTCTTGATAAGAAGATTGATGAACTTGAGAGAAAACATGATGAGGACATCACTAAATTGTGGACGACAGTTGAAGGCTTAAAGGGTGAAATTTCAGCAATTTCTGATTTGTCAAGTACTGTAAGTGACAATACTAAGGCAATAGAAGAACTGCAGAATTTAATTGATAAAGCTAAAGCTGATGAATGGTCAAAGGCAGTTGAGGATGCTGCTGAAGCATTGGAACGCGCAAAGAATGATTCTGCAAAGCTTGTTTTGTTAGGAGATAGTCTTCAGGACTATGATAAGATGAGAGATGCTTTGGCTGGTGCATTAAAGGATGCGAATGGCAATTGGATGTCTCTTGAAGAATATATTAAAGCTCAAGGTTTTTTGACTTCTGATGATATTAAAGATTTTGTCTCAAAAGCAGAATTTAATGATTCTTTGAATGTCTTTCGTGCAAGAATTGACGAAGTATCTAGCAAGCTTGAGGCTCTGACAACTGAAATCAATACAAAGTTGGGCTTGCTTCAGAACTCTCTTAACAAATTCGTATCAAGTGTGTTGATTCAGGGCACAGACAACCCGGTATTTGGTTCGTTTGCATTCCCGGCTAACATTAGCAGCAATGTACTTGCAGCATACTATGGTGACGTTAAGGATCTGAAGTTCCCGACAAATGAACCGTACAATTATGTTGACGCCCAGAACGCTCTTTCTGCAAAGGATCTCGAAATGATGGGTGTAGCTGCAGGCAACCAGGATTTCTACAATGGCCGTGTGGTTTCAGGTATGTTGCCTGATGGTAATGTCGCTGCTGGAAATGCCGGAACTCTTTATGTTACAGTAAACCCGAATACTGTTGATGCTACAGGAGCAACTGCTGTCCTTGTAAATAGCCAGGATTCTAAGTCAGGTGTTATGCTTTCACCGTTGGCTGAGACTGACAAAGTTCTGAACTTTGGTTATACAAGAGCTACAGGTAATGGCTTCTATGAGGCTAAGGCTACTGTTACTCCTAGCGTAGTAGACGAAGTTTCTCCAAGAATCTCTTATGACGATCTGAAAGGTCTGAAAGACGAAATTAAGGATGCTGTTAACGCTATCCGCAACAAGGGAAATGTTGATATTACTGGTCTGGTTTACTCTGTTTACTCAATCAGCTCTAACATCCTTGATGCTCAGGCTGTTAAGTTCCCGTGGAGCGATACTGACATTTATGGTAACACTATAGAGCGTGCTACTTATTCTCAGTACTCACTTGCTGCAACTGCAGTTCATCCTCTGTCATTCGCCTTCGCTAAGGACGTTCATTATGATGAGTTCCCTGGAATCAACAAGGTTGAGGACATCATCGGTGACATGTTTAACAAGATAGAAGACGCAATACCTACAATCGATGTTGACGATTTAAACATACATATTGAAGTCAAAGACTTCGTGTTCGACCCGGTAGAGTTGGAAGACGGAAGTGTTGTGGTTAATGTTGATATTTTGGATGAAGAAACAGGTAAGCACTATACACAGACTATTGACATCACTGACAAGGTTGAGGAAGCTGTAAACGAAGCTCTTGGCGGTGCATCGGGAGATGTTTCTAACTATATTAAGGATGTTGTTAACCAGCTGAACGAGCAGGTTGCCCAGATTAATGACATCATCGACCAGCTCCGCGACATCAACGAGATTGGCAACAAGCTGGATGAAATCGAGGACAAGATTTACGACTATCTCAGCAAGGGTGAGAACCTGCTGCTCAAGTTGGTCAACAACGCTAACGAACTGCTCCAGCCGATGATGTTGGCTAAGACTGCCGACAGCTATGTTGTTCTGAGCCGTTCAGCAAGTGCTCCTACTAAGTTCAGGGCTGCAAGCATGACAACTGATGGTCTCATCCTTCGTCCTACTACTTACTCTGCTGAAGTTCTCGCTCCTGCATTCAAGAAGTTCGTTGGTGTTGCCAACGTTTACAAGAACGGTAAGAGCGCACAGGGTGGAGACGCTGACTGTCTGGCTGCTCTCAAGGCTGTTAAGAACGCAAGTTCAGACTTGTGCAAGGTTCAGGATGGTGAGTGGAACAAGGCTCAGCTTAAGGGTGCTAAGGCAGGCTATGTTTACGAGATCGTTTACACTGCTGCCGACTTTAGCGGTAAGATTGTAGTTAAGAGATTCTACATCGAACTTGTATAATTAAAAACCGTCAAATAGTTAAAATATCGGGGACGATGGCCTTGCGGCTCGTCCGTCGGCCATCACTCCCGGTTAAATTACAGGACATTAAAAAAATAGAAATTATGAAATTCAATAAAACTTTGATTTTGACGGGTCTGTTGGCTTTGGGAGGTCTTACGGCTTCAGCCCAGGAACAGGAAAAGACTGAGAATGTCTTCAACCCGCATTGGTATATCGAGGTTCAGCCGCTCGGCATGCAGTATACTCTCGGAGAAGTGTCTTTCGGCGATCTCCTTTCATATAACCTGCAAGTTGCCGGTGGTTATAACTTCAACCCGGTAGTAGGCGCACGCCTCTCCGTTAACATGTTTCAGAGCAAAGCCGGATGGGAAATGGACGGTCAGGAGCTGAAGTGGAAGTGGAACTACGTAGCTCCTATGGTAGACGTTACTGCCAACCTCTCTAACTTGTTCTGTGGTTATAATCCTACCCGTCTGTTCAACTTCAGTGTATTCGCCGGTATCGGTATGAACATTGGCTTCGGCAACGACGAGGCTGCTGACGCTAAGGCTGCATTGAACGAGTATTACAAGACAGATGCAGGTAACCTTGCTTATCTGTGGGATGGAACTAAGGTTCGTTTCGCTGGCCGTCTTGGTGTAAAGGGTGACTTCCGTATCAACGACCAGTTCAGCGTAGGTCTCGAACTCCAGGCTACTACGCTTAGCGACCACTACAACTCAAAGCGTGCCGGCAACTCTGACTGGTATTTCAACGCTCTCGTAGGTGTTAAGTACAACTTCGGCAAGACTTATACAACCCGCAAGGTTAAGTCAGCTCTTCCTCCCGAGCGTGTTGTTGAGCGCGTAATCGAGAAGGTTGTTGAGAAACCCGCACAGACAACAGAGCAGGCAGCTGCAGTGCGCGAGCCTATGCGTCGTGACGTATTCTTCGTAATCAACAGTACTAAGATCTGCGATACTGAGCAGCTCAAGGTTAAGGAGATTGCTGATTACCTGAAGAAGTATCCTGAGGCAAAGGTTGAAATCACCGGTTACTCAGACAAGGGTACAGGTAACGCTTCAATCAACAAGCGACTTTCTGACAAGCGTGCTGACATAGTTAAGACAACTCTTGTTGAGAAGTATGGTATCTCTTCTTCACGTATCACTACTGACAGCAAGGGTGACACAGTTCAGCCGTTCGAGAAGAACAATCTCAACCGTGTAAGTATCTGTATTGCTAAATAACACAGTTGTGTGTTAATTTAAGCATATTACATATTACTAAATGGACAAACTCTGTTCCGTACTTATTACTAATTAATGGGTGCGGGCAGAGTTTTTTAGTATTTCTCTTTAGGTTTTGGTTTTTTATCCGTAATTTGGAATTTCATTTTTAGCTAATTATTTCTTATTTAGAGGATTGTAATTGAGATGATAAAAAAGGCATTTTTCACGTTCTCAATGTTAATTGCCGCCGGCATGTCTTCTGCTCAGACAATTGCCGACGGTTATTACAGGTTTCAGAACCAGGCGACCGAGCGCTATATAGTTGTAGTTGATAATACCGGAAGTGTTGATATTTTTTCAACCTCCGCTGATTTGGGTGCCATCCACACTTTCAGTGATTTCGAAGGTAATGTCATATCAAATCCCGGTTCCATTATTTACGCAAAATATGTAAGCGATGGTTACGATCTGCAGTCGCAAGGAGTTTCGACATATAAAATGGTGAGTTATTATTTGCGCATAAGGAAGACCCGTGACAATGATAACACATATTGGGCGTATGCCACAAAATCAGGTATGACCCAGTATATTAATGATGCTGTTTATGAGACAGACGAGGGCATGGTGGGTACGAATGACAGCCGTGGCCGTAAGTGGTATATCTTACCGGTAGAGGCAAGCGGTGACAATTATTTCGGCATACGTGCGTCATGTGAATCCGATGGCAAGTATTACCATCCTTTCTATGCTGATTTCCCCTTCAAATTCTATTCAAGTGGCATGAAAGCCTATTACGTTTCTAAATATGGAGGCGACATGGCCGTACTGAAAGAATACACAGGCGGAACAATGCCTAAGAACATGCCGATGATAATTGAGTGCAGCTCGTCAGAACCTACAAATAACAGGCTTGACCTGCTTACATCCTCTCCGTCCGTACCTTCAGACAATATACTTACTGGTACGTATTTTAACAATTCATGGCCAACAAGCCATATCAACCGTGTTGCTAACGACCCTGCTACAATAAGGTTGCTTGGCGTTACTTCGACAGGCAAGCTTGGTTTTGTCACCAAGACCGACGTTGACTATGTTCCGGCAAACACAGCTTATCTTAAAGTAACTCCCGGAACTGCCGCTGAGCTTCGCCTTGTCAGCGAAGACGAGTTCACTGCAGGTGTCAGTGAGATTACCGTAGACGAGGTTAACGCTCCTTCAGGTGTTTACACCCTTACAGGAGTCAAGGTTGCAGACGATGCAAATGCTAATCTTCCTGCCGGTGTTTATATCATCAATGGCAAGAAAGTCGTTGTAAGATAACTGGCGGATTGAAGTATTTTCGACGGTAAGATATTTTTCTTACAATCATATTGGAAACCGTAAAAGGTTACCTGTTAAAGTGTGAAAGGTAACTTTTTACGGTTTTCTGTTTATGTATTGAATGGTATAAAAAACGAAAGTGGAAAAACCGGAGTCTTCGAGCCGCTTTCACGCATTTGCTGCAATGCTGTTCGGGATTGCCCGTCCGGTTTTTCCACTTTTCTATTTATATATGTTCAATTTTAGTTCCTGAACACAAGTCCTACTCCGTTTGCGTCGATGATAATCGGCTTTTCGCGGCTGACTTCCTCGGCAAGGAGCCGTTTTGAGAGGTCGTTGAGCACGTACTCCTGTATTGCCCTCTTTACAGGACGGGCGCCAAACTCGGGGTCAAAGCCTGCGTCGGCAAGCCATTTGATGGCTGCGTCTGTGTATTCGAGGGTGAAGCCCTGCGGCTCAAGCATCTTCCTTACAGAGTCCATCTGCAACTTAACCACTCCGGCAATCTGCTCCTTCGTCAACGGCAGGAACATTATCGTGTCGTCGATACGGTTTAGGAACTCAGGACGTATGGTCTTCTTCAACAGCGTCATCAGCTGGTTGTTAAGCATCGACTGCTCATGGCTGTCGAGTTTTCCACCGTGTTTCTCCAAGTTTTCACGTATCAGCTGGCTTCCCAGGTTAGAAGTCATGATGATGATAGTGTTCTTGAAGTTTACGGTACGCCCCTTGTTGTCGGTCAGACGACCGTCGTCGAGCACCTGGAGCAGTATGTTGAACACGTCCGGGTGGGCTTTCTCAATCTCGTCGAAGAGCACAACCGAGTAAGGCTTGCGTCTTACGGCTTCGGTGAGCTGTCCGCCCTCGTCGTAACCAACGTATCCCGGAGGCGCTCCGATAAGACGGCTGACGCTGAACTTTTCCTGATATTCGCTCATGTCTATTCGCGTCATCATGGTCTCGTCGTTGAACAGGTATTCGGCCAGGGCCTTAGCAAGCTCGGTCTTACCTACACCGGTCGTGCCGAGGAATATGAACGAAGCGATAGGGCGCTTCGGGTCTTGCAGTCCGGCGCGGCTGCGTCTTACGGCGTCGCTCACTGCCGTTATGGCCTCTTCCTGGCCAATTACACGCTTGTGCAACTCCTCCTCAAGGTGCAGCAGCTTCTCGCGTTCGCTCTGCATCATTCGAGTTACGGGTATTCCCGTCCAGCGGCTTACAACCTCGGCTATGTCGTCGGCTGTCACCTCTTCGCGTATCATGGCGTTGCCGTCCTGTGTCGAGCGCAGCTGTGCCTGGATGTTCTTTATGTCGTCCTCAAGCTGTTTCAGGCGGCTGTAGCGTATTTCTGCCACGCGCTCGTAGTTGCCTTCACGCTCGGCGCGCTCGGCTTCAAACTTCAGCTGCTCCATCTGCTGCTTGTCCTGCTGAATCTTGTTGACGAGAGCCTTCTCGCTTTCCCATTTGGCGCGGAACACCTTTTCCTGGTCTTTCAGTTCGGCAATGTCCTTGTCCAGCTGTTCGATCTTGGGCTGGTCGTTCTCACGCTTGATGGCCTCACGCTCTATTTCGAGCTGTTTCAGCCGTCGTGTTATCTCGTCAAGCTCCTCAGGCACGGAGTCGCGCTCCATTCTCAGTTTGGCAGCAGCCTCGTCCATAAGGTCGATTGCCTTGTCTGGCAGGAAACGGTCGCTGATGTAACGCTCCGACAGCTTTACGGCGGCTATGCAGGCATCGTCCTGTATACGCACTTTGTGGTGGTTCTCGTAGCGCTCCTTCAGGCCTCGGAGGATGCTTATCGCACTAAGTTCGTCAGGCTCGTCCACCATGACTGTCTGGAACCTGCGCTCCAAGGCCTTGTCCTTCTCGAAGTATTTCTGATACTCGTTAAGCGTCGTAGCACCTATGCTGCGCAGCTCGCCGCGCGCAAGGGCAGGCTTCAGTATGTTGGCCGCGTCCATTGCGCCCTCGCCGCCGCCGGCACCCACCAGCGTGTGTATTTCGTCGATGAACAGTATTATACGGCCGTTGCTGTTGGTAACCTCCTTGATTACGCTCTTCAGACGCTCCTCAAACTCGCCTTTATATTTGGCTCCGGCGACCAGTGCGCCCATGTCGAGCGAGTAAAGCTGCTTGTCCTTCAGGTTTTCGGGCACGTCGCCGCGTACTATACGCTCGGCCAGTCCTTCTACGATGGCCGTCTTGCCGGTACCGGGCTCACCTATCAGTATAGGGTTGTTCTTTGTCCGTCGTGACAGTATTTGCAGCACGCGTCGTATCTCGTCGTCACGGCCTATCACCGGGTCAAGTTTGCCCTGGCGTGCCTCTTCAACCAGGTTTTTGGCATATTTCTCCAGACTTTGGTAGTTGTCGTCTGCCGACTGCGACTGCACCTTCTGTCCTTGGCGCAGCTCGTTTATTGCCGCGCGCATGTCCTTTTCGGTGCATCCGGCGTCTTTCATTATGCGGCTTGCCGTTGAGTTGACTTCGAGCAGTGCCAGCATAATTGGTTCAACGCTGACAAACTCGTCGCCCATTTTCTGCGAAATGTCCACAGCCTTCTGTAGCACGCTGTTAGCTTCGTTGCCGAGGTAGGGTTGTCCGCCCTGTACTCTTGGCAGACGGCTGATTTCGCGGTCGACTACTGCTTCAACCTGCATGGCGTTGACGCCGAGCTTCTGAAACAGGAAGTTGGTAACGTCTTTGGCCTTGCCCATCAAGCCTTTGAGCAGATGAACCGGCTCGATAGACTGTTGCCCCGAGCGTTGTGCAGTGTTTATTGCCTCCTGCACTGCTTCTTGTGCCTTGATTGTGAATTTGTCGAATGTCATTATGTTGTTCTCCTTTCTTTCCGTATTTTTGCTATTATAGCCTTGCGGCTGTTTTGTCCCGGTTGCTGTAAGTTAACCGGACGTCAACCGGTACGCCTTGTACCGCTTGTCGTTAATACAGGTCTCAAATAATATGCCTTTACTTGAAATGTGTCATTATGTCAGTATTAAAGACAAAATGACAGGCGTTTGCGCCGGGAAATGAAAAAACCGTCACAATCACTATGATTGTAACGGTTTGCGTTGTGGGCGCTGAGGGATTCGAACCCCCGACCCTCTGCTTGTAAGGCAGATGCTCTAAACCAACTGAGCTAAGCGCCCTTACTTGTCGTAAGCGAGTGCAAAGGTATTGCTTTTTGTTGAAACTACCAAATTTTTTGCCGATTATTTTACTTTTATTCTAAAAATATTGCAAGTATCGGGCTTGTTTGAGGGTGTTTGCGGTCTGTTGTGTGTACCGTGTATCGTCGGCTTGCCGTCATGGTATAAGTTTCTCGTTGATTTTCAGGGCGTTGCAGTCGTGTTTGCAAAAGGTATCCTTTCGGCTTGCAATACATGGCCTTTTATAGGACAAAAGGTGGCCTTTTGCAACGTAAAAGGCCACCTTTCATATTTTGTATTGTTTCCAGTCGTTTTTCATGTGCTTTATCGCTGCCGTGCGGCCGGTGCGGGGCAGGGGTGCCGGCTGTCGTTACCTGGTTATTTCGACTATTGCCCTACGGTTGTACGACGGCGGCACGAGCGTGTCAACGCCTCCTGCGGCTTCGGTCGTTATGTTTTCTTTCTTCACGCCCATCTTTACGAGTTCGCCCGCCACACGTTCGGCCCTCTTGCGCGATAGCTCTTGGTTGAACTGCGCCGGGCCTGTCGCGTTGTCTGCGTATCCGGTTACTTTTATCCTGGCATTGTTGGCTATCGAATATTCGGCCAGCTGCCTTACGTTTACGAGGTCTTTACCTGAAGCAATCTCCGCCTCGTTGATGTTGAAGAATACCGATACGGGATAAGTCGCCACTGCCGTTTCCTGCGTCGTGGTTTCATTTCCGGCAGCGTTGTTTTTGCTTTCCAGCTCGTTCCTCAGACGTTCGTTGTCGGCCCTTTCGTCTTCGAGCATGGCGTTAAGCGCGTCGAGCTGCGATTGCGACAAGTCGTTTACGGCGTTCATGTCAGGCATCCTCTCCCATGTGTGTTTGCCAATTCTGTATGTCACGCCTATTTCCGCGTAGAAGTTGTTGGGGTGGTCCATGAAGCCTTTGCCCATGTCCGCTGCCATGCCGCAGATGTCGCTCTCGTACCTGTTCCAGCCTATTTCGAGGTTCAGTGAGAGCCTGTTGCTTACCTTGAACTCGTTAAGCAAGCCTGCGCTTAGCCCCATTGCATATCTGTTGTAGGTACACGAGCGGCCTATACCGGCGCCGAAGAACGGTATGAAGCTCCATACGCGCTCCTCGTTGTATCCGCAAATCAAGTTGCTCAGGTTGAGCATGGCCTGTTCGTTCAGTATCCAGTACTTGTTTTCGTTGGTGCCGGCGTCTTCGCTGAACACGGCCTTGCCCCAGATGCCCGACAGCTTGGTGCGAAGGCCGAGGCCGGGGGTGAACCATTTGCCGATGGCCAGCGATATGGCTGGACTTGAGCGGAAATCCTTGAACGGGCTTTTGCTCAAGCCTCGTCCGTCCTCATGGTTGCCGTACCATGCGTTCCAACTGACGTTGCCCTGTATGAACCAGTTGTGCCAGAACTTGTTTGTAACCACACGGTGTTTCTCTTCCGTGTATGAGTCTTGGGCCGAGGCTATGGCGGAAATGCCTGCGAATGCGAGTAAGATTAATAGTTTCTTCATGATTGGCTGATGTTTTTTGGGTCTGTTACTTGTGTGTGCCGGCCGTCGGCATAGCCTGATTAAGGCGGCCGTACACATGTTGTCAGTAAGTGTAATTATGCGAAGATAGTGATATTTTTCACAAAAAGGAAGATTCGTGTTGATAAATTAATCTTTTTTCAAGGAAAAAGATGTTCATACGGTTACCTTTGTCTTGACGCCCCGGCCATACTTGACCGCATGGCGTTCGCCCGTGCCGCCGTGCCTTGCTGTTGCCCGCCGTGCCTGAGCCTGTAAAAAAGCAGAAAAGCCGCTTGCTCCACAGTAGGCATGGAGGGCGGCTTTCCCTGTCGTCAAATCATTCATTAATCATGTCATATTTTATGCAACTACACGTTCGTTTCAGTCAATGTCGATAACCTCGAACTTCTTGTTGAAGGTCACTTCGACATGGTTTGACAGCTTGACTTCGTATTCGTCGTCACGTTCTATTTCCAGTATGCGGCAGTCAGGGTAGTTTGCCCTGATATATTGTGCAATCTGTGCCGGCACGAGCGACGCCGGCACTGCCGACCTTTTACATTTAACCTCGGTCCACCTGCCCCGGCCGTCGAACTCAATCTTCTCGCCGTTGGTGAATATTACTGTGTAGCTTTTGCTGAAAAGTTCGCTTTCCACTTTGGCTATTGCTATCTTGCGCCCCGGCAGGTGGGTGTTGATAGTCTGCAGTGCAGCCTGTGGCAGCTTGCCCGGGGATATGGCCTTACCCCCGTCGGTATTGGCTGATGCGGGCGATGCGAATAGCAAGGCCAATGCGAACAGCATTGTTTCCAGTATTCTCTTCATCTTTCCTGCGAAGTTAGGTGTGGTTGTGGGTAATGTTATTCTCTGCTAAGTTTTTTTTCAGGAGGTTGAAGCCATGCCCTCCGGTATGCTGTACCGGAAGCGCCGGCTTCAACTGTGTTAATTTGTTTGGCCTGAATGTGCTTCAGGTGTCAGTTGTCTATGTCGATTACCTGGAAGTTCTTGTTGAACTTTATTTCCAGTCTGTTAGACAGTTGCACCTCATAATCGTAGTCGTCTTTTTCAATCTTAAGGATTTTTGTTCCGGGATAGGTCGACTTCACGTAGCGTGCTATGCTGGCAGGAACAAGCTTTGCAGGTACTGCCGACATCTTGCAGTCAATCTCCGTCCAGTTGCCCTTGCGGTCGAACTCGATCTTCTCGCCGTTGTTGAACACTACGTCGTAGCTCTTTTCGAATATTCCGGTCTCTTGCTTTGTGAGGGCGACTTTCTTGTTGGCGAAGTATTTTTTTATTGTCTGTTGTGCTGTGGCCGGAAGCTGTGTAACGCTTATCGGCTTGTCGTTGTCAGCAAAAACGCTTACTTGGAACGTAACGAGGCATACTAATGCTATCACTGCGGTTTGGATGATTCTTTTCATAATCTTACTTTTTTTAGGGTTTATATTCATGTTGTTTCTTTTGTCTGATGCAAAGATGGCAAGCATTTCTGTAAAGAATCTGAAATAATCGGGATAGTATTAGCTTTTAACTATTTTTTAGGAATTACTATGTTGAATACGTGCATGCCGTCGTCGAAACTGTATGTTATGTCGAATCCGTAGAGCTTGCATACCGCCTTGACAAGCGCGAGGCCGAGTCCTGTCGACGATTTCTTGCCTGCCGAGTGGTAGAAACTTTCAAATATCTTGTCCTTGTCGAGTGGTTCGGCGGCTCCGGTGTTTGATATCCTGAAGGACGTCTCGTCCGTCTGAATAGTGATCCTGCCGCCCGGCGTGTTGTGGACGAATGCGTTTTTGAGCAGGTTTGATAGCAAAGTGTCGGCAAGCGATGCGTCCATCTCTGTGACTGGGGCTGCAGGCATGTCAATGTTTACTGTAATGTTCTTGTGTCCGTATATAGACATCAGGTCTGGCAGGAAGTGGTTTACCGCGTCCTTGAAGTCTATCGTCACGTTGTTCTTAAACTGTCCGTTGTCAATCTTGCATAGTAAGAGTAGCGAGCGGTTGGTCGACGATAGGTTCTTCAGCGTTCTCAGTGTCTTTATAATTTCGGCCATCTGCCCCTCTGTCAGCGTCTCGTCGTCGAGCAGCATCTCAAGCCTGTTGGAACATACGGCGAGCGGTGTCTGCATCTCGTGCGACGCGTTGGCGATAAACATCTTCTGTTGTTTGTACTGTTGTTCGCTGCGTTCTATGTTTTTCTGTACAGTTTCGTTCAGTTTCCTGAATTCCGTTATTCTTGTAGGGTTGTCGAGGGGCTTGTTGTTTTGCCCCAGCTTGTATGAGTCGAGCCAGTCGAACAGCTTTTTCAACGGCTTCATGCTGTGGCGTACTGTCCACAGGTTGACGCCTGTAATGCCGGCAAGCAGCACCACGTAAAGGGCAATCAGCCAGTATAGTATTGACTCCTTAAGTTCGTTCTTGTCTATTGTGGTGGTGAAGACGGTAAGTTCCAAGAACTGTCCGCTGTCCGTATTGAATATGTAGGTCACGGCACGTACCGGCTCGTATCCGTAACTTGATTTGATGTACATTTCCGTGTCCTTGTATCTTATGTGCCTGTGGCGTCTGGCATACTCGGCCGATACCTTGCGTATCTGATACTGGTTTCCGGATATTTCGCTTGAAGGCTGCAGCTCGATTCCCGAGAGATAGTCTGTAATAATGTTTTCAGCGTAGTTTGTAAGCGTTTCGTCGGTCTTGTTGTTGATTTCCTTTATAATGGCAAAATAAAAACATACCGCCCACAAGGCTATGATCACAGCTTTGAGTATGGATAATCGGAATGTTATTACGTTCTGCAGTTTCATATTTTGACTAGTTTGTATCCGAATCCGTAAACGGTCTTTATCTCTATGTCGGCCCCTGCCGCCTTGAGTCGTTTGCGCAGGTTTTTCATCTGCGCGTAGATGAAGTCGAAGTTGTCGGCCTGGTCGATGTTGTCGCCCCACACGGCTTCTGCAAGCGTCTGTTTCTCTATGAGCTTGTTGGCACGGTTGACGAGGTAGACCAAAATGTCGTACTCCTTGCGTCCGAGGTCGATGTCGTTGCCGTTCACTTCAACCCTGAACGTGTCGGGATGTATCGTGACATTGCCTGATTTGATGGTGCGTTCGCCGTTCTGCGAGTTGCGCCGCAGCACGCTGCGTATCCTTGCGTGAAGTTCGGCCAGGTGGAAAGGTTTAGCCAGATAGTCGTCGGCTCCAAGCTCAAGTCCGTTAACTTTATCGTCAATCGAGTCTTTGGCTGATATTATGATGACGTTGTTGCGCTTGCCCCTGTTTGACAGTTCGCGCAGCAGGTCGAGGCCGTTGCCGTCGGGAAGCATTATGTCCAGCAGTATGCAGTCGTATTCGTAGATGAACACCTTGGTGCGTGCCGAGGCATAGTCGGATGCAGACTCGACTACATACCGCTCTTTTTCGAGCGAACGGACAATCACTTCGCGCAGGTCGGCGTTGTCTTCAATTACAAGGATTTTCATTTTATTATGTATATGTACCTGGGTTTGTTACAATGAAAAACCGGGAAAAACGAAGACGCCTTGCCGCCGACATGGCAGCGCTATGCTTCCTCGCTTTTCCCGGCAGTCAGTATATTAGTTGTCGTTTTTCTCTATCCTTATTCTTGCGTCGACGGCAACTACGTCGTCCTCGTCGGCAAGCAGCGGGTTGATGTCAAGCTCCTTGATCTCCGTTGCGAAGCGCAACAGGGTTGAGAGGCGCACTATTATCTCGGCGTACTTCTTCTCGTTGACGCCTTTCTGTCCGCGCGTACCTTTTATAATCTTATACGCGCGCAGCGAGCGTATCATCGAGTAAGCCTCGTCGTAAGACAACGGGGCGAGTCCGCTCGACACGTCCTTGAGCACTTCGACGAATATTCCGCCAAGTCCGCAAAGCACGATGTGGCCGAAACGGGGCTCGTATTTCGCGCCGATGAACAGCTCGCGGCCCTTGAGCATCTTCTGTACCATGATGCCGGTGGCGCCTTCAATCTTCATCATGCGGTCGAATTCGAGTGCCAGGTGTTCTGCGGTCCTTATGTTAAGTGCTACGCCGCCCACGTCGCTCTTATGTACCGGGCCAACCACTTTGGCCACGACGGGATAGCCCACCTTGTCGGCAAAGGCGATGAGTTCAGCCTTGTCCGCACTAACTTTCTCGGGAACCATCGGTATTCCGGCGCACTCGAACAGTTCGTGTACCTTTTCAGGAGATATGTATCCGTTGTCTTCTATGCCGGCGATGACTTCGCGTATGCGCGGCACGTCGACTCCCATCAGCTCTATTTCGCCTGAAGCCGGCTGCGGGGTCTTCATCACCTGTGTGAGTGCGGTGGCCAGTGTAACCTCGTCGCTGAAGTTGACGTGGCCTTTCTTGAGGAACTCTGCCACCTCGGGACCTGCCGTGTGCAGGCACGGAAGGATGGGGAAGATAGGCTTCTTGCATTCGAGTATCTTCTTGTGCAGCACGTCGTATGCCTCGTAAAGCTGTACAAGGCCGGGAGTTCCGAATATTACGAAGATGGCGTCGATGCCCTTGAACTTGTTTTCACAGTAGTCTATTGCCAGTCCGAGGTGCTCGGGCGTGCCTGTGGCGAGTATGTCGATGGGGTTGGCGACAGACGAACCGGGGAACAGCAGGCCTTTAAGCTCGTCGGCTTCGGGACCTTCTATCTTGGGCACGTTCAGTCCGCCTTTCGACAATGCGTCGGTCAGCATTACGCCGGGACCGCCCGCGTGGGTCACGATGGCAAAGTTGCGGCCTGTCAGCGGAGGCAGGGTGAAGATGCAGCCGACGGTGGTAAGCTCTTCACGCGAGTAGCAACGCACGATGCCCGCCTTGCGGAACAGTGCCTCGACAGCCGAGTCGCTGCTGGCAATGGCGCCCGTGTGCGACGATGCGGCACGGCTTCCGCTCTCGCTGCTCTGTCTCTTATACACATCTCCGAGCCCACGAGACTAAGGCGAATCT
>ENA-OZDX01000039-OZDX01000039.1-human-gut-metagenome-genome-assembly--contig:-NODE-39-length-86334-cov-10.668703_pt1 | contig 86334 bp, 66 predicted proteins | sample MGYA00245062_ERZ653597 | MGnify/ENA primary metagenome ERZ653597 (study PRJEB26926, sample SAMN06165186) | human gut metagenome | biome: ENVO:00009003; feature: ENVO:2100002; material: ENVO:00002003...
GAGATTCGCCTTAGTCTCGTGGGCTCGGAGATGTGTATAAGAGACAGTATATATACTGCTGTCAATAATTATTGTCAATTGCAAAACTGATGACAATAAAGGTAGCGAACTTTTTAAAAATGGTCTAGAAGAGATGCTTAACAACAATTTACCCTCAGCCTATCATTTGCTTAAGCGTGCCGTTGTTGCGTATCAGGAAGAAGCTGACAGCATTGGATGCTTTCAGGCTAAATCCCATCTGGGACTCGTATGTGCATCAATAGGCAAACCCCAAGAGGGCTATAATATGCTGAAATCAACTCCTTATTACCACATAAAGGAAAAAGGTAATTATAGCTCTCAATATTATTACAGGCTGAAAGCCTATTATGCATTCACTCTTGACAATGACTATAAGTCTGCCGCGGCATACATAGACAGCCTGCTTGTAATAGATAAGACAGACTTCCCTGACAATAAGGACTGGCTAAGGATGGACATGGCCAACTTATCCGAAATGTATTTTATGACCGGACAGACAGACAAGGCATGGAGTATAATAAGGGAACTTGAAAGCACGGCCAAGGACGGTGATGTGTATCTGTCGCAGACGTATTACATGCACGCAAGACTGCTTATGCACCAAGGCAGTATTGACAGTGCGGCTGTATATGCAAATAAAAGCCTTTACTATTCAAAACAGTTTAATGCTCCGGACAATGCACTTAATGCAATGCGGATAATAATGTGCCGTGACAGCATTAAAGGTGACATGAACGCTTACATTAAACACAGAAACACGTACGACAGCCTCAATGAAGTTAACCACAGTGGAGAAATAAACTACAAGATTGCCGTCATACAAGAACAGCACAAATATGAAATGCTGCTTAAAGAATCTGAAAGGAAACATGCAACAAAAATGTTATGGATGAATGTGGCTGCTATCGGAGCGGCCGCACTATGCATAATAATCATACTTTTATACAAGCAAAGCAGACTTAAGCTGAAAACGGAAACGGCAGAGCGTGAAAGGCTTGATACGGAAGTTGAGTACAAGAGGCTTGAAAATGAACTTTTGGAACTTAAGATGGAAAAGACCAGGGCTGAACTTGAAAAGACCAAAGGCCAGAATGCTGAAGCTATAAGAAAAATAGCAGCGGCAAATGAAAGAAAAGACCACGGCACAAGACTACAACTGCTGGAGGCAACGCTTGAAACTGAACATGCTGAATTCATAAAACAGCTTGAAGCCAATTATCCGCAACTTACCCGGAACGACATTCTTATTCTGGGACTGATGAGAATGAAGCTTACTTCACAAGAGATTGCAGCTACTTTGGGCATATCTGCCGAAAGCCTGACAAAGGCACGTTACAGACTTAGAAAGAAAATGTCAATAAGCAGTATGGAGGAGCTTACTGATATAGCAAACAACAGCTCGATAAAGTCTTGATCATATCCTTCAACAAGGCAAATCATAATTTTCAATTAACCAAAACCGAACCTGGTTTTCCACTATCAATTCTAATTTATTCCTCAGTCTTTCAGCGCACTGAACCCGTTGATTGCTATCGGCACGGCTAGCAGGAACGAGAGGAAGTCGGCGCATGCCTGACACATCTCTACGCCCTGAAGGCCAAGGAAATGAGGCAGTATGATAATCAATGGAATGAAGAACAGGCCGTTGCGCGATGCTGCAAGGATGTTGGCCTGCCACGGTTTGCGTATGGTCTGCATCATCATGTTGGTGTACATAACTACCGCGCCGAGCGGCAGCGTTACCAACTGCCAGCGCAGGGCCACACGGCCAACGGCGATAACGGCAGGGTCGTGGCGGAACACGGCTATGATGTCGGCAGAGAAAAGGAAGCCCAACAATACGCAGACAAGAAGAAAGGCCGTGCCCTGTTTTACTATGAACCAGTATCCCTCGCGCACCCTGGCGTAAAGGTGTGCGCCGTAACAAAAGCCGCACATCGGCTGGAAGCCCTGGCCGAGGCCTATCACGGCGGCGAAAATCACAAACGTTACACGGCCTACGATGGACATGCCGGCAATGGCGGCGTCGCCGAACCGTCCGGCAGCCACGTTAAGCAGCGCCACGCCTATACTCGCCATGCCCTGGCGGGTGAACGATGGCGTGCCGCCGGCGAGTATCTCCCTGAACATCGAAGCCTTCGGAGTAAAGTTGTTGAAATGTATCCGTATGGAACCGCCCTTGTGCGTCATCAGCAGCAGTACGAACATACTGCACGCCTCGCCTACGAATGTGGAAATACCCGCGCCCGTTATGCCCATGTCAAAAACGAATATCAAGATCGGCGCAAGCACGACGTTGATTATGGCACCGGTAAGTATTCCGAACATGGCGTATGCCGCGTTGCCCTGGAAACGCATCTGGTTGTTAAGACACAACGCACCACACATGAACGGCATGGCCATGAAGATGAAGGCAAGGTAACGGTTGGCGTAAGGCAGTATGGTCGGCGTAGACCCGAGAAGCAAGGCTATGGGCTCGAGCAGGAACAGGCCTACCACACAGCCTACAACGCCTGTAATAATAGCACTGAAAAAGCCCGTGGAGGCCATGCGCGAGGCATTGTCGTGGCGCTGGGCGCCTAGTTCGCGCGATATGTAGTTGCCCGACCCCTGGCCGAAGGTGAACCCTACGGCCTGTATTATCGACATTATGGGGAATGCTATGCCCACGGCGGCCGTGGCCTGCGTGCTAATACGACCAACGTAAAACGTGGTAACGATGTTGTAGACACTCGTTACAAGCATGCTTATTATTGTCGGCACCGCCATGGTATATATGACTTTGTGAACCGGCGCGGATGTCAAGAATGTAAAGTTGTCCCTGTTGTGCATATCCGTTTGTTTTAGTTTCCGCCCTGTCAGACCGCCGTCCAGAATGCGATATTTCCGGTTAACCGTTGTAAAAACCCATGCAAAGGTACAAAAAATAAGGTTTAACGGCAAACTGCACAACATTTTTTCAGCACAGGTAACATTTCACAACCTACTATCAGCCCCCGATGCCACACCATCGTCATACCCATCCGATCATGGTCGACTAAATAATAAGTAATAAGACTGTATTAACTTGTCCACCCACAAAAACAAGGCTGGACTATCACAGGCTAGCCAATACCACAACGCCGACAGCCCGGATACAATATAAAACAGCGTATTGCACTGGCTTCTGTCCGTACAAACAGCCATAAAAGCACCAGACCGACATTTTTTCACGTAATACACTGATAATCAATGTAATACCTAAAGCTTTATAAAAGGCCGCCTTTTACACACTAAAAGATAACCTATTGCAACGCAAAAGATAACCTATTGGAAGCTAAAAGACGGCCTTTTACAAGCAAGAAGCAAAAAACATGCATGCACACATTAAATGTAAGTATAAGCAGGATGGTCATAAAAGCCGTTTTATAAACCTGAATAAATATATAAGAATAATGGTGAAGCGCCGTTGAATACATACAAATTCACGAATCCGTACTTCTTGACTGTTACAATATCCAACGACACTCTTTAAATTTGCAAGCATCAAAACGCGTTTTGCTTTAATGTATTGTTAAATCTAAAAGACTAAAGGCTTATGAAAAAGTCATTTTTACTTATGGCCGCGTTTGCCGCTTTCACGCTAAGCGCACATGCCGACCAAGGGTTCACCACACTGGGAGACAATACCCTTGGCGAGGGAATCTCCCCCAACGGTCGTTATGTTATAGGCAAAAACCCGAGTATAAGCATGACGGGTTACGTATTCGACACGACCACAGGAGAAACCAAATGGATTACAGAGTATGATGAATCCGACTATTCCAAGGCTGGAGAGTTCTCGGCAATAACAGATGAAGGTATCATTTGCGGTACTGCATACGACCCCGAGCACATGATAACATTCGCTGCTTGGTCAGGTACTGTAACATCGCCTGCACAGTCAGCCGCAATATGGAAAGACGGTCAGCGCACTTTACTGGGCTATGGCAACTTTGACTTAGACAAACTTAAAAATCCCGGAGACGGCTCATTCGCAACCGGTATTTCGGCAAACGGAAAGAAAGTTGTAGGCTATTTCTCTACAAGCGGTGCAGCTTACGTTGACGCGTGCATGTGGACTGAGAATAACGGCGAATGGGAAATGACGTGGCTTCCATTACCTGAAGATACTAAAACAAGCGAAGCCACAGCAATATCTGATGACGGAAATGTCATTTTTGGAATAATTGGAAAGGAAGACGGCAATGACTATGGTATTATATGGAAAGACGGAACGTATTTTCTTATTAGCCAGGACATGGTCGGAGCAAACCCTAATTATTCATACCAATTTACATATAAGTCAATGAGCCCAAATGGTAAGTTTGTCACATTCTCACTTCAAAACGGTTGTACCTATATATATAATACCGAAAACGGGGAATATAGGATAATCCCGATGGGCGATGCCATACGTAGTCTTAGCAAGGTAGGCATTGATAATGAAGGCAATGCTGTATCGGCATATTCTTATGGTTCGGTGTCTTTCGGTAGCGAAGCATATTACAGGCCATTCTGGTACTCGTATAAGGAAGATAGGGTTTTGGATTTGACCTACTACATGAGCATATATGCAGAAGGGCTTACGACTGATTTTTCGTTGTCAGCAGACGACAAGACACAGGCGTTTCCGGTTGCAATATCAGCTGACGGACTTAAAATTGTTGGCAATGTTGACACTAATGTCAGGATTAAGCAGATACCAAAATGCTGGATTATGGAGTTTGATGACATTGATATGCAGATACCGGCAACGCCGACCGGACTTAAAGGCGAATCAAAATCATTCGGTCATGTGCACCTGACATGGGACAAGGACATAAACACTTATAATGGCTTTACGCTTAAGTCATACAACGTTTACCGCGACAGCGTACTTGTAGCAACGGTGGATGTTTCGGACGAAGTTATGAAACATACAGAGGAGAACGTACCTGCTGGACATCCTATGTATGTTGTCGAGGCGGTTTTTGAGAAAGACGGAGGTGGAACAATGCTCTCTCCTAAATCTGCAGCGTTGAAGGTTGCCGTACTCGCCAACTATGACATGCCGCTTTTCGAGGACTTCGAGAGTGGATCGATTGACGAGAACTATTGGACAACAACCTGCGACTACGGCGACGGAGACAATGCAAGTTGGCGTGTAGGTAGCCTATATGGATTTTCCGGAAATGGCATTTCAAGTACTTCAAAGATAGGCAAGCCATACTCATCGAGCCTTGTATCACGCCCACTCGACGCTACAAATGAGGAGACTGTTACAATTTCGTTTATTGCAGGATATGCCTTTATAAATGAATCTGAACAGGATCTGAACAATGATACAATTAGCGTAGAGGTTTCAACTGACGACGGCGAGACATGGATTGAACAAAAGTCATGGACAATACCTGAACTTTGTCCGGGCAGCCACTTTGCTGTAAGAAGCATTGACATATCAAAAGACGCAGCCGGAAAAGTGTTCAGGGTGCGTCTGCGCAAGCACGGCAAGGGCACGTCAAGCTATTACGTCAACTTCGACAACATCAAAATAGGAACCGTAGCAGAGCGTGAAACGCCCACAGGGCTTATCGGCAAACCCAGCGACGACAAGAAGTCAGTCACCGTCGCATGGCAGAATCCGTCGCAGGCATACCAGTTGAACTACATAAACGAGCCTGCTTCTTACATGTTGACTATCGGCAACGAAGGCAAGGAGATTATGGCGGTCAACATGTTCGACCAGCCAGACCTGGCAATGTATGACGGTAAACACCTCACAGGCGTGTCTACAATGATAAACTATTACGGCTATGTAGAGACTGTTAAGGGCATACACGCTTCAGTAGTGGTGTTTGAGGACGGCAAACTGATACGCGAACAGGAGATCGACAACCTGCCGTTAAACGAAGACTTCACCGTAATACTTGACCAGCCGGTGACCATCAATGCCGACAAGGAACTGAAATTCGGATTGAAGGTATTTGATTATGATGCTGAGCAGATACCTATCCTGTATCTTTCGTCGCCGCAGTTCGTGGCAGGAAAGAGCGACCTTTATTCAGAAGACGGCGGCGCCACATGGCTGCGCCTATCCGACTTCTACGGTAAGGATACAGAAGAAGGCCAATGCTGCTGGTACATATCGGGCTGCGTTACGGATGAGCCTGAACTGACCTTGAGCGACGAAGAGGCTCCAATGTCATACATCGTATTCCGCAACGGCGAGCAAATATCACCCGAACAAATGGACAAGATGCAGACACATTACACCGACAATGCCCCTGTTGAAAACGCATGCTATGACGTGGTAGGCTACTATATGAACGGTGACATCTCGAGCCATTCAGAACAGGTTTGCTTCGATATTACTTCAATGATAAGCAACCTGGCACTCGAGGGAATAAACGTACTGATGTCTGACGACAACCGCACAATCACAATCGAGGGCGACTTTGACAATGCGTCACTGATAAGCGCCAACGGAGTTTGCATCGCCAAGGCACACGGGAACAGGATATCTACCGGCGGACTGGCAGACGGAATATACATACTCCAGATCGAGAAGGACGGAAAATATGATGTACACAAGTTCTTTATAAGATAACACCCAGTACCTTCATACAACAATGAAGGCATATAAAAGACCGGAATGCCACGTAAACAAGGGCATTCCGGTTTTCATTTCTTATGGCGGTTGGCACGCTGCTCGCGATATTTGGCCTTCTGGCGGGCCGAGCCGCTGCCGTGCGCTCCCGTGATATACTGCTTCTTCTTGGCTTTGGTCTTTACTTTGCCACTGCCGTTGTCGTCTTTCTTCCTAGCCGGACGGAACACTATGCCGCCGCCTGCTATTATGTCGTCAATGTCTGCCATTTTTATTATAATGTAAAGGATTGGTAAATAAAAAGGTAAAAACATTGGGGAAAAGGGCAAGAAAGCAAGGGTGCAACCTATGGACAAGACTTCACGCCCTTGCTCTTTTACCCTCTCGCCTTAATATCAATGGTGGAACAGCCTTACGCCGGTGAAGGCCATTGCTATGCCATACTTGTCGCAAGTCTCGATAACATTGTCGTCACGAACCGAGCCGCCGGCCTGTGCTATGTATTCGACACCGCTCTTGTGGGCGCGCTCTATGTTGTCGCCGAACGGGAAGAAGGCGTCGCTGCCGAGGCATACGCCTGTGTTCTTGGCTATCCATGCCTTCTTCTCCTCCATGGTGAGCACCTCAGGCTTCTCCTTGAAGAACTTCTGCCATGTGCCCTCTGCCAGCACGTCGTCGTGCTCCTCGCTGATGTAAACGTCAATTGTGTTGTCGCGGTCGGCACGGCGTATGCCGTCAACGAAAGGCAGGTTCATCACCTTCGGGTGCTGGCGCAGCCACCAGATGTCGGCCTTGTTGCCTGCCAGGCGCGTGCAGTGTATGCGGCTCTGCTGTCCGGCGCCGATGCCAATTGCCTGTCCGTCCTTGACGTAGCAAACCGAGTTGCTCTGCGTATACTTAAGTGTGATAAGGCTGATGATAAGGTCGCGCTTGGCCTCGTCGGTGAACGTCTTGTTCTTTGTCGGTATGTTCTCGAACAATGCCGGGTCGTCCAGACGTATCTCGTTGCGTCCCTGCTCGAAGGTTATGCCGTAAACCTGCTTGTGCTCGACAGGTGCCGGAGTATAGTCGGGGTCTATCTTGATGACGTTGTATGTGCCCTTGCGCTTAACCTTCAATATTTCGAGTGCCTCGGGGGTGTAGCCCGGAGCTATGACACCGTCGCTGACCTCGCGCTTGAGCAGGGTGGCAGTAGCCTCGTCGCATACGTCGCTCAGGGCAACGAAGTCTCCGTAGCTGCTCATGCGGTCGGCTCCGCGGGCGCGGGCGTAGGCGCATGCGAGCGGCGATAGCTCTATCTTAACGTCGTCGACAAAGTAAATCTTCTTCAGTGTGTCGCTGAGCGGCAGACCTACTGCGGCTCCTGCGGGCGAAACATGCTTGAAGCTGGCTGCGGCGGGCAGGCCTGTGGCGGCTTTAAGCTCCTTTACGAGCTGCCAGCTGTTGAGCGCGTCGAGGAAATTGATATACCCCGGACGGCCGCAAAGCACTTCGATGGGCAGTTCGCCTTCCTCCATGTATATGCGGGAAGGCTTCTGGTTCGGATTGCATCCGTACTTTAATGCTAATTCTTTCATTTCCGTTTGTTTTACGATTCTGTGTGCAAAATTAGTGCAAAATCGGCTTAATTCAAAATAAATGCGTAAGAAACCGGCATTTATGGCATGCGGCAGCCGCTACGCAGGCATGCCTATCGGCCACGGTCTGTGCCGTTGCGCTTGCGCAGCACATTATAATATATGATACCGCCGAGGAGGCCCAGCACCAGTCCCACGCTTATATTGCGCAGCACCGCGCCGCAGCCGGCGCCCAGCAACATGCCTATAAGCATGTAATAGCCGTAAGGCTTCGTCCTGCCCTTGTTCTTGTTTTCCTGCTCTTCCATATACCGTCAAACAATGATTATGCTGACAAAATTAACGAAAAAAACGGTATAAGGCAAAGCACGCCGCCACGTTTTTCGACAGGCAGCGAAAGTACATGCGTAACATCCTGGCAACCAACGACTTGCAAAAGGCCGTCTTTCAGGCTGCAAAAGGTTACCTTTCAGGTCGCAAAAGGCGGCATATTGGACGGTAAAAGGTGGCCTTTCAGAAAAACACATACAAAAAACAGGCCATGAACGGGTGCAAAGTAGTTAAATTATGTAAGACTTTTTTCTTAAAGAATGTAAAGAGGCGTTGTTGAAGTTAATTTTCAACCATTTTACCGTAAAATGCAATATAACAGCAAGTAAGGCCTTGCCGGCGTACACTATGGCACGCTTTTTGCTAATCGCAAAAGATGTAAACATTCTTTGATAGCTTGCCTATTTTTATTAACTTCGCAAGCGAAAAAAATCAACTTACCCTTTCATACTAAATTACTGAACCATAGAGACATGAAGAGCCTAAAGATATTTGCCGTAGCGATGATGTTGCTGACAGTGGGAATGCCCGCCTCGGCCGACAACGACAACGACGGCAAAAAGCAAGAACAGGAACAATACAAGGAAATAGATAATTTCGACTTTTTATACGACAACGAGGCTTACGACGAGAACTTGGAGTATTCCGAGATAGACAACATGCTCGAGGAAGCCTTCTCGCACCTCGGCGCACGCTACCGCAGGGGACAGTCGGGACCCAACGCCTTCGACTGCTCCGGATTTACAAGCTACGTATTCAAGAACCTGGGCATAGACCTTAACCGCTCGTCGCGCTCGCAGTACACGCAAGGCGACCCAGTGGACAAGGACGAACTACGCACGGGCGACCTGGTGTTTTTCACCGGCTCAAACGCCAGGGGTCCGATAGGCCACGTGGGAATAGTAGTCGACGTAGACCCGATAAGCGGCAGCTTCAACTTCATCCACGCCAGCATAAAGGGCGTCAAGGTAAGCAACTCTAACGAAACATACTATTCACGCAGGTACGTCGGAGCACGCCGCGTGATGGAGTAAACGCCATTAAGAATTAAGAAAAAGAATGCAAGAAGAATGAATTTAGTGGTTTCATCTTGATGTTTTTCTTGCCTTTCGGATCTTAATTCTTATTTTACGGTAAATGAAGAACAACTTCTTTTTCATAATTCTTTGTGCAAGTGCTGGCATGTCAGCATGCACAATGGCGGGTACCGGCAAGAAAGCGCCGGCACCCGTCGTTAGTATTGGGCAATACGAAGAGGCAGACACGCTGGCGGAAGACCACCCGACGGCCGATACTTTGGTTGTAGCCATGACGGGCGACATAATGATGGGCACCACCTACCCTGCCCACGCATTGCCCGAAAACGAAGGCTACGGCCTCTTCAGGGATGTTAAAGACATTCTGGAACGCGCCGACATAGCCGCCGGAAACCTTGAAGGCACATTATGCGACACGTCCAGCATTACGAAAAAGAAAGAGTCAGAACACTCATACTCGTTCCGCACGCCGGTAGAATTTGCCCCAAGGCTGAAGGAGGCGGGATACGACTTCCTCTGCATGGCGAACAACCACGCATACGATTTCGGCTATGAAGGCGTGCGCTCAACCGAGAAGACACTCGACAAACTGGGAATAAAATACGCAGGACTGGCCGGGCGCAACGAGTGCGCCATAATAGAACGCCGTGGCATAAGGTTCGGCCTGTGCGCCTTCGGGCACAACTCGTACACCCTCAGGCACAACGAGCATTGGAAGGCGAAGCAGATTTTAGACAGCCTGAAAATGCTTACAGACATCGTCATTGTGACCTTCCACGGCGGCGGCGAGGGAAAGGGCTTCAGCCACCTGCCCTACGGCAAGGAGGAATTCCTGAACGAAGACCGCGGCAACCTGCGACATTTTGCACACTTCTGCATAGACAACGGAGCCGACATTGTATTCGGCCACGGCCCCCACGTGGTGCGTTGCGTAGAGCTTTACAAGGACAGGTTCATCGCATACAGCCTTGGCAACTTCTGCACTCCGTACGGCATAAGCATAAGCGGAATATCAGGCTACGCGCCTATAATAGAGGCTAAAACAGACAGGAAAGGCAGGTTCATTGAAGGACAAATACACTCGTTCATACAGAAACGCGGCCTCGGACCGCGCCGCGACACGACAAACACTGTTGCTGACCAGATAAGACGCCTGACTGACTCCGACATAGCCAACAGTCTGCTGGTAATTGACAAGAACGGGAAAATAAGGAAAAAGTGACACGCCGGCCGGCAACCGGAAACAAATAAAAGTCCGCACATACGGCAGACAAAAGCCGTACACTATCAGAAAGGAAAGGCATCAAACAACATAACGCCCCCGTAAAACGCAAAATCCTCAAAAGGCCAATGGCCTTTTGAGGATTTTGTTTTAGGCATTTCACTAAATTAGTCTTCTTTCTTTGTGATGACCTTCTTCTCAGCAATACGCGCTTTCTTACCTGTAAGATTGCGGAGGTAATACAGCTTGGCACGGCGAACCTTACCAACCTTGTTTACTTCAATGCTGTCGATGTTAGGAGATTCGAGAGGGAAGATACGCTCAACACCCACAGAACCTGACATCTTGCGGACTGTGAAACGCTTCTTTTCGCCCTGACCGCAAATCTTGATAACTACACCGCGGTAGAGCTGGATTCTCTCCTTTGAACCCTCGATGATTTTGTAAGCGACAGTGATTGTGTCTCCTGCTTTGAACTCAGGGAACTTCTTGCCGGTTGCAAATGCTTCTTCAGCAACTTTAATTAAATCCATTGTTGTTTTATAATTAAATTTGTTCATCGTTCCGGCGCAACATAACGAGGCAACTCTTCTTCCTGTCAGCGATTACGCGGAAAGCGGTGCAAAGGTAGTCATTTTCCATCTGCCAGCCAAACGTAATCTTATTTTTTTACATTTTTCTTTGCACTGTTTGCGTTTTTAACTAACTTTGCACTGTTTTTAAGGTAAAAATCATGCGTAACCGACTAATATTCTGCGGATTCGTTTCCGCCGCGCTGTTATTGACGGCATGTTCGTCAGGCTATAAAATCATTGGCTACGAACGGTCGCGGATACTCATAGACAGCACTTATGACGCTACGGCAGACAAGGCCGCGGCAGACTTCATGAAGCCTTACAAAAGGCAAGTTGACAGTATAATGAGCCCCGTGGTCGGCATGTCGGCCGAATACCTGTATGCCGAAAAGCCCGAAAGTAAACTGTCAAACCTGCTGGCTGACATCCTGGTATGGAGCGCCAAAGACTACAACGAACGGCCGGACTTCGCCATTTACAACATAGGCGGCATACGCTCGGCCATAGCCAAGGGCAAGGTGACCTACGGCGATGTGCTCGACGTGGCGCCGTTTGAAAACAAGATTTGCTTCGTAACGCTGACAGGCGAAAAAGTGAACGAGCTTTTCGGGCAAATAGCCAAAGTCGGCGGTGAGGCCGTAAGCCACGGTGTCAAACTTGTGATAACAAAAGACGGCAAGCTGAAATCGGCTTTACTGAACGGCAAAGAGATTGACCCGAAGGCTAAATACCGCATAGCCACGCTAGACTTCGTTGCCCAAGGCAACGACAATATGGCTGCCTTTAAAAGCTCGACAGACATAAACTCGCCCTCAAGCAAAGACAACAACGTGCGTTTCATCATAATGAAATACATGCAGGAGAAGATGGCTAAAGGCGAAAGCGTTAGCGCAGAAATTGAAGGTAGGATTAAAATCGATGGACAATGAGACGCATTCTTACAACCATAATCATGGCCATTGCCGTTGCAACAGGCATGGAGGCCAAAGGCAAGAAAATAACGATACTGCACACTAACGACACTCACAGCTGCGTGTATCCGCTGAATCCCAACCTTGCCGACACAATGCTGGCCGGACGGGGCGGCTTTGTAAGGCGTGTGGAAATGGTAAAGGAAGAGCGGCGCAAGGAGCCGGGACTGTTGTTGTTTGACAGTGGCGACTTCTCGCAAGGGTCGCCATACTACACACTCTACAAAGGCGACGTAGAGGTTGAGCTCATGAACCTGATGGGATATGACGCTGCCACATTGGGCAACCACGAATTTGACAACGGAATAGAAAACCTTGCAAGGTTGGTGAAGAAGGCCAAGTTCGCGATTGTATGTGCCAACTACGACTTTACGGGAACCATACTCGAAAACCTGATAAAGCCTTACACGATAATCAAAAGAAACGGTATCAAGATAGGCGTATTCGGCTTGTCGCCGCAACTTGACGGCCTGGTGATGAACAGTACGAACTCGGGAGTGAAGTTTATTGACCCTGCCAAGGCTGCAAATGAAACGGCCAGACTGTTGAAAGAGGAAGAGAAATGCGACATGGTTGTCTGCCTTTCGCACCTGGGTTGGGACATTCTTGGAGTTGACGACACGGAGACCATACCCCAAACAAGGAACATCGACATCGTGCTCGGCGGCCATTCACACTCGTATTTCACGGAAATGCAGTATATTAAAGACCTTGACGGTAAGGACGTTCCTAACGACCAGAACGGCAAGCACGGAATTTTTGTCGGCAAGATTGTAGTATCAGTGGCAAAAGAATAACAGTGCAACTATGTCAGGGCAAGGCAAACATATGCATCCTGGCAGGCCATATCACGCGCAACAAGTGCATGTAGGCCCCACATTCCCCACCCTGCCCGACAGTTGAAGCACCATACGTGAATGTACAGCGGGAACAAGGTTTAACACCAATCGTGCCACATTAAAATAGGGAATGACAAAATATTCAGCCGATTGTGCCGTTATACAATAAATGAGCAAACTTTTTTCCATAATATCACTTTTGCTGTTTGCGCTGACAGCCTCGGCGCAAGGCGGCGCCGTACAGAACCGACCGTACACTGACCTGCGGCCGTTTCACTTCGGCGTGGTTGTGGGCACGCACTTCCAGGACATCGAGTTCAACAACGTAGGCCCGCAAATGGTGATGAACGCTGACGGCACACAGGCGGAAAAAATTATAACCTGCGACCAGGACCGTTGGGATATGGGCTTCAACGTCGGTGTGTTAGGCGAGTTCCGCCTTAGCAACCACTTCGCCTTCCGCATAGCCCCAACAATGTATTTCGGCAACCGCCACATAAAATTTTACAACCTTACGGACAAGCTGGACAACGGCGACCCAATCATGCAAACACAAGACATGAAGTCGGTCTACATCGGCATGCCTCTCAACCTTATATTCAGCGCGCCACGACTCGACAACGCAAGACCATACATCATGGTGGGGGCTGACCCCATGTTGAACCTTTCGGGAGGCGACAACGACTACGTGAAACTGAAAAAATACGACTTCTGCCTTGAAGTCGGACTAGGTTGCGACATATATCTGCCTTTTTTCAAACTGCGCCCGGAACTCAAATTCTGCTACAGCCTGATAAACAGCCTGGACACGAAGCATCCTGACAGACTGCGCGACCAGAACATGGCAATGTACGCAAAGTCGGTAAACGAGGCACGCAGCAAGATGATTGTACTGTCATTCTACTTTGAATGACGCCACGTCACGCCGACGCCGAATGCAAGTGCGCCGGCAGCTTGTAACTCTAACGGCAACACCAGCAGGAAAAGGCGTCGCCAAACGCCAATATTCATCCCTGCAGGAAACTCCCACACGAACGTTAAACAATCTAAAAACAAATACCTAAAATTAGGTATTCACAATAAATGTATTACCTTTGCATCGTACAAATTTGGTACAAAACATTATTAATCAAATAAAAACAAGAGTATTATGGCTTACGTAATTGGTGACGATTGTATCGCTTGCGGTACTTGTATCGACGAATGTCCGGCAGGAGCTATCTCTGAGGGCGAAAAGTATTCAATCAACCCTGACATGTGCACAGAGTGCGGAACTTGTGCTGATGTATGCCCGTCAGAGGCTATTAGCTTAGGCTAAGACTTAAATTGAAAATCACGATTTAGGCGGTTCGAAACATTCGGGCCGCCTTTTATTTTTATCATACGGCACGCAATCAAGAGCCACATAGATGCATTATGCGCAAGCTGCACCATTGGAGAACACACAAAGCCGGACAGGCCGAAACAATATAGTAGCAAAGGTTTAAAACAACCTTAAAAGGATGTCGGGATATATTGAATACTTTTGCAGCTGTAACCAAGAAAAACGACAATCCGAAAATGAAACAGTTAAAAGCAAAAGTGACAATAGCAAGAAAAAGGGAAAGAATGTTCAACCGTATTTTCGGCATAGTGCTACCTCTTGCAGGCACGGCTCTAATAGCCATGGCAACGACAGGTTGCATAAAACGCAATAACTTCATAAAACAGACACAGACAACAGAGGCTGTAATAACAGACTTCATAATATCGGCAAAAAACGATGCAAGGCAGGCCATAGTAAGCTATTCGGTAAACGGACATACGTACACCAAGGCAATAAAAGAATATACGCCGGAAATGAGCCGTGGTGACTTAATAACAATAAATTTCATGCCCGACTCGCCTGACAAGCCACGCTATGTCAGGAAAAGCGCATGGACAGAGCTATTGACAGCCATTACCGGCGTGATTATCATCGGCCTGGGAGTTACAGCCACATACCTGCAAAGAAAGGCTAGACGGAAAAGAATGAGGCTGATGGAAACAGGAAAACGCATCGAAGCTGTAATAACCGACATTAAACAGGATGAGAACCAAAGCATGAAAGGCATGCACCCGATAATAATAAGCTGCCGTTACATATCGCCCGAAGGACGCCTGTACCTCTTCAACAGCGCTCCGGCATGGCACCGCAGCTACGAAATCAACCTGCGTACGAAGATTCCCGTCTATGTCGACAGTGACAATCCTTCACACTATTATGTAGACGTTGAAAGCGTTACCGACTGAATACATTTTAATGGCGCGTACTGATGGATTTTCAAAAGGCAACCTTTTACATTACAAAAGACAACCTATTGCGCTCCAATATGCCGTCTTTTGCAGCCTGAAAGGCGGCATATTGCAACGAGAGAAATAACGCCCTGTATGACTCAAAATAAAAAGCTGTCAGGGATAATAATAAACATTGATTAGATACCCGTAAATGGGCTACTTGTAAAAGAAGCAGGAAACGCGGAAGTCATTTGCCGAATGAGTATGCATATATAAAAAAACGATGCACACCTCAGTTGGTATGCATCGTTTTATACAAGTTATAAACCTGTCAATTACTTCAACACGCTAAGAGCCTGTGCTGCTGTCGCATTCTGCGGGTCGATTGCAGCTACTTTCTCAAAATATGACTTTGCAGTAGCATTGTCCTCTTTAACTATGTAGTAATAGCCAAGATAGAGATAAGGCTCAATGAGCAATTTGGGATTGTTCTCAGCTTCAGCGAGTTTTGCATATTCCTCATAATAAGGCTTTGCAAAGCCTTGCGTACTCTCGGGGTCAAGCTGCGAGTTGATACGGGCACGCATAAGGGTTGCATAAAGCTTGTTTGAAGGAGAATCGGTAGCAATGCGACCATAAATTTCATCAGCTTTCTTGAATGCATTTACCTTCTCTTCATTAAGTGTCTCAATGCCGGCTGCCTGCTGCATGTAGAGCTGTGCAAGACCATCGAGATCGGGTACAGACGGCTTCTCTATCTTTGAAAGATACTCGTCATAGTAAGCAAGACCGTTGACAAAGTCTTTCTTTGCAATGTAAGCGTCAGAAAGCTGCTTTCTCACGTCGTTAAGCTCGGCGTTCATGTCCAAGGCTTTCTTGAACTCCTCGATTGCACGGTCATAAGCGCTATCGCCCATCAAGGCATATCCGTAATACTGATAGTCGCGTGCAGAAATCTTGGCACTGTCAGAATTGTTGAACAACGCATCAGCAAACTTCAACGCATTCTTGTAATCCTTCAAGTCGGTATAGTTATAGAATGTGATACGGTTCATTGCAGCGCTACGCGGATTCTTGTTCACACCGAAAAGTGAAACCTCAAGACTCTTCTTCGAATTGGCAAGAAGAAGTTCAGCAGTTGCGTATTCAGTAAGATAGTTCTCCTTAAGCTGGTTAAGGTCAACCTTGCCATAATATTCTACCGCCTTATCAAGCTTATTGGCACCATAATAGAAGTGAGCAGCCTCGGCGTCAACAGGATATGTAGGATCTACCTTACGCAAATCCTCGAGTTTTGCAACTGCACCTTCAGGGTCTACCTTACGGTAAACAGAGGCATACTTGATGTAGCCGACAGGGTTCTTCGGGTCAAAATGTATGGCCTGGTTGTAGTAGCTTGCGGCACCACCACCCTCGTTGCTTGCAAGAGCAGAGAGGTCGCCGAGCAAGATTGAAGCAAGAGCCTTACCCTTGTCATCCTTACCACGCTCGATTGCCATGTTGGCATATTCGCGGGCAGAAGCTGTGTCCTTGATTTCCATGAACGCACGGCCTAATCCAGACAACGCTTCGGCATTCTTCTTGTACTCCTTTACAAAATCCTTAACCTGGTCCTTGTAGGCAGAGGGGTTTGACTTGTTTTCAACAATAACTTTCGTAATGGCATCAACTTGTGACTTAACGTCCTGAGCCATTGAGGGAGCTGATATAACTGATACCAGAGCTCCAGCCAATAAATATTTAATTGCTCTCATAATTCAGAAAAATAAACAATCATTCAACAAAACATTCTACCTAAACATAATAAATTTATTCATCATCGTTGACACGAACTGACCTTACTGTTATATCGCCGCGCATCGGCAATAATCCGGACTTGAATATAATCAACTGTCCCTTTGGTTGCTCAATAAAATGGGCAAAGCCCCAAGGCAAACCGTGTATAGGGTCGTTCAACAACGCATATATCGTTCTTACCAACGGATAACGTCCGTCAAGCAAGTATGCCTGATAAGGTTTCCAGCTGTTCATGTATGTTGCTGTATCAAACTTACTTACAGACATAACTGTTATATTCTTCTTAAATGTAGTGTTGGTGGTGTCACGCTTGTCGTTCAACCAATTTGAGCCAATGATGCCGATTGCATTAGGAGTTTTCTCGACAAAATCGATTACTTCCTTGCTCGTATTGGCTGCAACAATATTAGGACTGTTTATAGGCTTACCGTCAAGAAGTGAATCTACGCAAAAATGCACAGTACTCGATTTCTTGTTGTCAAACACCACTAAAATGTCACCACGCTTGGACCCGGGCACTATGTCACCCCAAGTCTTGGCCTGCCCGCTAAGCACACGCTTAATGTTCTTGATAGAAATACACGAATCGGTATTAGCTCTATTTATTATAAGCGACAACCCGTCGTAAGCCAAAGGAATGGCCACAGGCAGATAATTACGGGCTTTAAGGTTCTCAAATTCTTTCTTAGTGAAATTCCTTGAGGTAATTGCAAGCTGTATGCTGTCTGTCATCAACATATTGACAGCATCAAGCTCATTAGTATAAATAGGGGTCAAATGAGCATCACGGTAAATGCTCTCAAATACTTGTATCTGCTCATCAATGATAGGACTAAAACTTTCGTCAGAAGCGAAAGATATCGCTCCTGACGAATAAGTATCAGTTCTACCACTCTTGGGCTTGTCCACGCATGCGTAAACAACCCCCAAGAGTAGCGTTAATCCTACAATTCCGTAGAATAGTTCTTTCTTCATTTTGCTTATATTACTGCAATTTGAATGTTACAGGCAATGTGTAGCGTACGTTAACAGTCGTACCATTCTGCTTACCAGGAGTCCAGTTAGGCATGTTGCTTACAACGCGGACAGCCTCCTTGTCAAGAGACGGGTCAACGCCACGAACAACATTAACATTTGAAATAGAACCTGACTTGCTAACAACGAACTGCACGATAACACGGCCTTCAATACCATTTTCAGCTGCGATTACGGGATACTTGATATTATCACGCAACCACTGCATCAAGGCACCTTGGCCACCAGGGAACGAAGGCTGCTCCTCAACTACGTCGAAGACCTTGTTCTCTTCCTCTTTCGGAGGTTCTGGCTGTGCGATTTCTTCCTTAGCCTTAAGGACTTCACCGCCGATTTCGTCATTACCTACAACGTTGAATGCACCGATTGTCGTCTTTGTCTTCTGGAGGTCATCCTGATTCTTCATTTCTTCCTCAGGTTTAACATCCTCGTCCTTCTTGATGACAGGTGCGGTGAACTTAATAGAGCTCTTGACCTTCTCAACCTGCTTAGGCTGCTCAATCTTAACGGGAGCTTTCTTTTCAACCTTGGCCTGCTTCTTCGTCTGAATAGAAGAAAGCTCGACAGCAGTTGTAACAGCAACCCTTTGATTAGCCTGAATTACATTCTTGATCGCTATGGCAGAGAATATGACAACAGCAGCAATAAGCACTATTACGATAGACCAAATGTTGCGCTTGCCAGTCGACTTACGAAGCCTATAGGCTCCATACTCCTGGTTTCTGCCTTCAAACACAAGGTCACACCATGCATTAGATATTAAATCTACTTTTGACATTGTCTTTCAATTTTAAATGTGAATCACCGACATCCCCTTAGTCCAAACGAACGCCCTTACTAGTAAGGAGTTTTTTGTCGTCAGGAGAAATATTGTCAATGACATACTTACCAATACTGCAAATCTGCATCTCATCCAAAGCGTCAACCAGATTCTTGTAAGAAGCGTTGTCTGTAGCCTTGATAATGATTGTCAAAGTAGGAAGCTTTTCGCCACCAACCTGACCATCCTTAAGCTTTTCAAGCTCCTTATTATAAATAGAATCGGGATACTTGGCAGGATCCTTAAGCTTTTTGGCATCAAGTTCCATCTTTGCCTTCATAATAGCGGCAACAGGAACAGAACCATCTTCAGTAACGTGGTTAATCAACACGCTACGAATACCATCCTTACCCCAAGTAGTTTCTTTCAAGCATGAGGGATCCGCATAATTTGGAATACCCTCCACATAGAAGATCTTATCGTTACCGGCTACAAAGATAGTAATAGTCTGTGAAGCCTTTGTCGCAGTCTTATCCTGCTCCTGGACATTCTTATCGTTACTCGGCATCGTCAAAAGCATTGCCTGGGGCTTACTTAAGGACGTACAAAGCATGAAGAACGTGATAAGAAGCATCATCATGTCCACCATAGGCGTGAAGTCTACGCGAAGGTCGACTTTCTTCTGTCTACTTGTATTCTTTTTTGCCATTGTTTAGTCCTCCACTTTTTTATAAGAAGTGATTAGCTCGTAACGGTTCTGGTTCATGTCCTGAAGCTCAGACATCACCCTCTTAATAACCTTGTAAGGAGTTTTAGAGTCAGCCTTTATTGCCAACTTCATATCAGGATTAGCATCAGTGACAGTCTGCACCCAAAGTTGGAATTCGCTCATACCGCCGTCAATACTGTCCGTAGGAACGCCCTTATCCTGCTGGAATGCGTTCATCTGGGATGCGTCCTGGCTAAGGAACGTTCCCATATCGTCCATTGACACACCGATATTGGTTGCACTGCGCACATTCTTCATCTGCGTCCCGTTCAGCGATACTCCGAACTGGCTAGCCATGGTGCTAAGAGCCGACTCCATGTCGCCCGGCTTGTCCCAGCCCAAGAATACCTTACCCTTATTGTCAATAAGGATTGTAAGGACGTTCTTGTCGGTTACCTTGATCTCTGACACCGAACCAGGCGTAACGACTTTCACCGCCTCATTCTTCACGAATGTTGATGTCAACATGAAGAACGTTAGCAGCAAGACCATCACGTCGCTCATAGGCGTCATGTCGATCCAGGTAGTTTGTCTCTTAATTTTTACTTTACCCATAGTAATTAAAATTTAAAAGGGTTAGTAAAATTAAGCTTCTTCCGTGTGATTGGCTTCGTATGTCTGAGCAATAGAATAACCAACCTCATCAAGGGCGTATGTCAGCTTGTCGATCTTGTTTGTGAATGTGTTATAAGCAATAACCGAGCACCAAGAAGTCAAAATACCGAACGCGGTGTTAATCAACGCCTCAGAAATACCAGTAGAAAGAGCGAGAGAGTCACCACCACCACCGGCAGCCAAAGCCTGGAATGAACGGATCATACCGATAACGGTTCCGAGAAGACCGGTAAGTGTACCAAGAGTTACGATTGTTGCAAGAATCGGGAGGTTCATCTGCAGGGTAGGCATTTCAAGCTGAGTAGCCTCCTCGTGAGCCTGCTGGATCTTTGCCACCTTCTGAGCCTTCTTCAAACCTGTAGCTGCTTCCATTTCCTTGTAAGCGCGGAGAGAAGCTGAAACTACGTTAGCAACAGAGCCCCTCTGCTTGTCGCAAATATTCTGAGCTGCTGCGAAATCACCCTTGTTAACGGCTGCCTTAACGTTCAAGACGAACTTAGCCAATGAGCCCTTACCGAAAGCTGTGCGGAGAGCGAGCCAACGCTCGATGCTCAATGCGATAACTGTAAGCAAGAGAGTCTGGATGATAGGAACGATTACACCACCTTTATAAATGGTTCCGAGAAGGTTTGTCGGGTGACCTGCGGGATCGTTGCCTGCAAAGTTAGAAGGATTACCGAGCAGGAAGTTGTATATGCAAATCGCAATGATAAGACATACAATGATAACCCAAATCGCTGCTCTAATTCCCTGGAAGCCCTGGTTTTTCTTAGGGCTTGCTGCTTTTTGTGTAGTTGCCATAATTTTAATTTAAATTTGTTAGTTAGTTAATTATTAAGTTATAAAGTTTTGATTTAGCGTTAATAAGCAATTCTATTTGCTATGTAAAAAGGCTGCTTTCGCGTAAAGAAGCTCACAAAGATAACAATTTATAGGTAATAAAAGCATCAAGCACAGTGTTTTTAACAATGTTTTTGACTTTTATTAATGTCTTTTAATTGCCTCTTATTGCCGTCTTTTCCGGGCATCTGCCTCACGCAAGCCTTGCCACAGCACTTTTTATTCTCGACATAGCCTCGCGTATGTTATCGTCGCTTGTCGCATAACTCATACGGAAACATTCCGGATCGCCGAACGCGTCGCCTGCTACAGTCGCAACATGGCCGACCTCGAGCAAGTAGAGGGCGAAGTCCGTAGAATTGTTTATGACATGCGTACCGTCAGTCTTTCCGAAGAAGCTGGAACATTTAGGGAACAAGTAGAATGCGCCTTGCGGTACGTTAACCTCAAGTCCGGGTATGTCTTTTGCCAGACTTACAATAAGGTCGCGACGGCGTTCGAACGCCTTGCGCATTTCTTCCACGCAATCCTGCGAGGCCATATATGCTTCAACGGCGGCCTTCTGGCTTACCGAACACGGACCGCTTGTATATTGTCCCTGCAACTTGTTGCATCCCTTGACTATCCACTCTGGTGCAGCAATATAACCTATACGCCAACCTGTCATGGCATACGCTTTCGACACGCCGTTGACCACGATAGTCCGCTCCTTCATGCCTTCAATCTGTGCGATACTGTGGTGCTTGCCTATATAATTAATGTGTTCGTATATTTCGTCAGCCAAGACATACAAATCTTCGTGGCGTTTGATGACATCGGCAAGTCCACGGAGTTCTTCTTCGTTATACACACTACCCGTAGGATTGCTCGGCGAACAAAGTATCAGGAGCTTGGTTTTCGGGGTAATGGCAGCCTCGAGTTGTTCGGGAGTCATCTTGAAATCCTGTTCAAAACCTGCTTCTACAATTACAGGCTCGCCTCCTGCCAGCTTAGCCATCTGCGGATAACTTACCCAATAAGGAGCGGGAATTATAACTTCATCGCCGTCGTTAACCAACGCCATTATGGTATTGCATACGCTCTGCTTGGCTCCGTTTGAAACAAGAATCTCGTTTACGCCGTAATCCAGTCCGTTCTCACGTTTCAGCTTCGCAGATATGGCCTCGCGCAGGTCCATGTATCCCGGTACAGGAGAATATCTTGAAAAATTCTCATCAATAGCCTTCTTGGCAGCGTCTTTAATATGTTCGGGTGTATTGAAATCGGGTTCGCCGACGCTCATGTTTATTACATCAATGCCTTGCGCCTTCATTTCACTACTCTTCTGCGACATCGCAAGTGTAGCAGAGGGAGCCAAACGATTAAGACGATCTGATAACTGTGCCATAATACTTTCAGTTTATTTCTGCAAAATTAATTATTTTATTCGTTCCTGGGAAATAAAAGGAATTATATTTTAATGTCATGACGTTAAAAAAACGTGACAACAGCAAACATATCCAATCCTGTTTGTTACAAATGCAAATTATGCCCCATGCGGTCTTTCTTCGTCTTCAGGTATTTATAGTCATATTCGTTGGGAACGACCTCTATTGGCACATTCTCTACTATTTCCAGACCATAAGCCTCAAGACCCACGCGTTTGGTGGGATTGTTGGTCATAAGCCTCATCTTGTGTACACCAAGATAACGGAGCATCTGGGCTCCGCATCCGTAGTCGCGCTCGTCCGGCTTGAAGCCGAGATGCACATTGGCGTCTACAGTGTCGTACCCTTCTTCCTGCAGCTTATAGGCTTCGATCTTGTTCATCAGTCCTATTCCGCGTCCTTCCTGCTGCATGTATATCAGCACGCCCTTGCCTTCCTTCTCTATCATCTGCATCGCCTTGTGCAGCTGCTGTCCGCAGTCGCAGCGCTTGCTGCCGAAGATGTCTCCCGTTGCGCATGACGAATGAACACGCACGAGTACAGGCTCGTCCTCTTTCCATTCGCCCTTTATCAGCGCCATGTGCTCCAGCCCGCTGCTGGTCTGGCGGAATGGCACGAGCTTGAAGTGGCCGTATTCGGTAGGCATGTCAACCACCTGGCCCACGCTTATCAGCGACTCGCGTTGCAGGCGGTATGCTATCATGTCCTTGATGCTTATAACCTTAAGGTCATAGCGTGCCGCAAACTCGAGCAGCTGTGGCAGGCGGGCCATGGTACCGTCGTCATTCATTATCTCCATCAAAGCGCCGGCTGGGTACAATCCGGCCAGTTTGCACAAATCGATCGTAGCCTCAGTGTGTCCGCTGCGCCTAAGCACTCCGTTATCCTGGGCGTAAAGCGGATTAACATGCCCTGGACGTCCGAACGTCTGGGGGGTTGAAGCAGGATCGGCCAACGCCTTTATCGTCTCTGCCCTGTCGTGCGCCGACACGCCAGTAGAACATCCCTCAAGCTTGTCTATCGTTACGGTGAACGGAGTACCGAGCACCGACGTATTCTCAGACACCTGACGCGGCAGGTCAAGCTCGTCACACCGGCTCAACGTTATAGGTGCGCACAGCACGCCGCGCGCATGCTTCAGCATGAAGTTAACCTTCTCCGCCGTTATCTTTTCAGCCGCGATGATCAAATCGCCCTCGTTCTCACGGTCCTCGTCGTCGACAACGATGACGAATTTACCTTCCTTGAAGTCGGCCAAAGCCTCTTCGACTGTATTGATTTTCAAGTTTTCCATAAGAGTTGTTATGTTCACCTTATTATATATATGCAATCTAATTGCCCTGTTTCAATTCCGTGATTCTCCTGATTACCGCATCGTTAGTATCCTTAACGACCTTCAGGTCATGGAGCAGCCGCAGCCTGAAGCGCCACATCCTTAAATACAGGAACAAGCCGACAGGCACGATTATTGCGGCTGTAACATTAAGCCACTTGCGCTCGAACGGGCGCGTATGCGCCTTGACAGCCATGAACGGATAATCGTTGAGGCATCCCAATATGACCTTGTCCTTAGTGTTGGACAAGTCTTCTATCAATGCCTCCATCTGTTCGTTAAGTTCCTCGATCACATGGTCGGGGGTATACTTGAAGAACACCTTGACCACGTTGGGAGCCAAAAGCAAATTGTGTTCACGCACATAAGCATCTATCTCCGTATTTATCTGCGCCAGCTTTTCGGCGTCGGCGGCATAGTCCGGGTCGTTGATAATCACGTCCTTGCGGTAGACGGCACGTTTTATGCGCAGGCCGAGCAGTTTCATGAACAGGTTGCGGTAGAAGTCTATGTTGAACACTACCGAATCGTTATTGGCCTTGTACGTGAAGAATACTGCCAAAGGCGTAAGAACGGCAAGTGCTATGGTCTTGCCGAACCATATCGTCCACATGCCGCCGCGCGCCATGCGGTAGCCCGAATTGTCGAAGATGAAGAACACGATGAACACCAGCACTGAAATAATGACTGGCACTCCGAGTCCGCCCTTGCGTATGATTGCCCCCAACGGCGCGCCTATGAAGAAGAACAACAGGCACTGCAAAGCCACTGAAAACTTGTTGATGGCCTCTATCTTGTGCTGCCTTATCAGCTTGTCTCCGTCAGCGGTGAGCATGCCCTTGAAGTCGAGGTCGCTCATCTCAGTCCTTACCCTGCCCAGCGCGGTGTTTACAGCCTCAAGCTTGGCATCCGCCGCCATGCGTCCGTATATCGAGTCGAAACTGTACGTCCGTGTGGCAGCCATCTTCACGGCCCTCAGCGAGTCAGCCTTGCTTATCCCCGTAGAGGTGTAATACCTCATGCGGGCATCTTTGTAGAACACACGTCCCACACTGTCATATACATGGTTCAGCGAGTCGATGTCGAGGCTGATCTGCCTTACGCTCTTGCCCTTGGCGTTGTTTGACAGCGCTCCGGCATCGGCCAAGTCGAAATCGGAATCAAAGTCAAGCAAAATCTTCTTGCTTACGAAAGTCTCTCGGCGGTAAGGCACTCCGGCGCCCCTCACAACCTGCTGCGACTTCATGTTCTCAAACCACTCGCCGCTATAAAGCGTAAGCAGCAGGTGCTTCTTCTCCGCCGTCGACTGCAACATGCCCGAGTCGGCCAGTATTATTGCCGCATCCTCATAGCTGTCGGTCATCTTGTAAATCATGACACCGTACAGCTTGCCCGTCTCGAGGTCTTTCTCCTGCACGTAGAGGTTGCACCCCGGTATGCCGTCATAAAACACACCCTCGGGTATCTCGAGTTCTGGGCTTTTCTGTTTCATCGACAGCAGCAGGCGCGAAAACGACATGTTGGCGTTAGGCCCGATGACATTTTGGAAATAAAACGAGCCGAACGATATGAACACCACAAGCACTATCAGCGACCTGAAAGCCTGCATCAGCGAAATGCCGGCGGCCTTTATCGCCGTAAGCTCGCTGCTCTCGCCGAGGTTGCCGAACGTTATCAGTGACGAAAGGAGTATGGCCAGAGGCAGAGCCTGCGGCACAAGCATCAAGCTCATGTACCAGAAGAACTGGGCCAGCACCTCCATCGACAAACCCTTACCTATCAGTTCGTCCACGTACTTCCAAAGGAACTGCATCATCAAGATGAACTGACAGATAAAGAAAGTGCCGACAAAAAGCAGGCCAAACTGGCGGGCTATGAACTTGTCTAATTTCTTTACTCGAAGCATTATTGTTCTAAATGGATTCAGGCGTTACCTTACCAGCTTGCAAAATTAGCACAAAAATATCAGAAAAACGACATTATTATAAAAATAAAAAGCAAAATGGCAAAGACTACGACACGGAACAAATCATATCATTAGCGTATAAAAGCCAATCAGGCAAGTGTACGGCAGGGACGACACCTTCTTTGACGGAGGCTGCATGACAGCCTACATCTACAAGCGACCCGGACGGCAGCAAAGTCTTTAAAATACAGCATCAAAGCCCCGTAGAACGGTGCAACATCTCCATATTGGCGTCCCAGATATCCTCGAGGGTGTCCGTATCGCCGTCGGGGGCGAAGTCGGTTATCATGAGGATGTAGTCGCCCGTGATGTCGCTCTTGTCCATCCGCAGCTCAAGATAGGTGTCGCGATACTCGTCCTCGCTCCAGCGCAAGCGTATGTACCCCCTGTCCTTCTTCTCGAGCAAGGCAGCTGTCCTGACTTCATGGTGGCTCCAGTCGTTGCCCCAAGTGAACGTGAACACGTCTCCGCTGAACTTGACATCGTCGGCAAACCACTTGGCCAAGCCTTCCGGAGTGCTCATCAACGACCATATTATATTGGCCGATTTCGACTTCAGTTCACGCTCAATACTGATCTTATTAGCTTCCATAGCTCATCGTAAATGAGTAATCTGCCACAAAAATACTAATTAATTCGAAGAAAAACGATAAAAAGTTGCAATATTTTTTGGTATGTAAAGAAATTGTATTACCTTTGCACCCGCAAACAAGCAACAACGGCGGGATAGCTCAGCTGGTTAGAGCGTCGGATTCATAATCCGGAGGTCGTGGGTTCGGGTCCCACCCCCGCTACAAAGACACCCTGTAAATCGCTGATTTACAGGGTGTCTTTGTTTTATACCACTTCCATAGCAACTCGCTTGGGCACATCACGGCGCGCGTTATTTCACCCTCAAGCATGCAGGCGGACTTAGATTTTTGATAAATCCACAAACCGCTGATTCCCAGCATATTATCATTCGCCTTGTAAAAGGTTACATATTGCAGGCCAAAAGGTGGCATATTGCAATGTAAAAGACCACGTTTTGCACGTCTGAAAGCCACATCTTGCAAAACTATAAATAATGATACAGCCCGAAGAAGGCTGTATGGCATGACGGCTACGAACCGCACCGGCAACGGCACGGAACATCCCAACCTGCGGCAGGCAAATAAAAATAAAAACTCGTTTCTCTCGTTTTTATTTTGTATTTCTCTCAACTTGCACTATCTTTGCACTCTAAAAACAATTAGTTTACCAAAATATATGGCCGGAACAAAAAAAATAAAGACTGCCCTTGTCTCTGTGTTCCACAAAGACGGGCTTGACGAGCTGCTTGCAAAGCTCAATGCTGAAGGAGTGAAATTCTTATCTACTGGCGGTACGCAGAAATTCATCGAGTCGCTCGGCTACGAGTGCCAGACTGTCGAGAGCGTGACATCATACCCGTCTATCCTGGGCGGCCGCGTAAAGACGCTGCACCCGAAAGTGTTCGGAGGCATACTGGCACGCCGCGACAACGAGGGCGACCGTGAGCAGATGGCACAATACGAGATACCTGAAATCGACCTCGTGATAGTAGACCTTTACCCCTTCGAGCAGACAGTGGCAAGCGGAGCTTCAGAGGCCGACATCATAGAGAAGATAGACATAGGCGGAATATCACTGATACGCGCCGGAGCCAAGAACTTCAAAGACGTGGTGATAGTCCCGAGCAAGGCTGAATACGGCGTACTGCTCGACATTCTTAACAAGAAAGGCGCACAGACCGACATTGAAGACCGCCGCATGCTGGCAACGCGCGCGTTCGGCGTAAGCAGCCACTACGACACGGCCATTCACGACTGGTTTAATTCTTAATCCGCACAGCACGGCCGCCACAGGGCGCGGCGCGAGCCGAATCCTGTCGCCGCCGGCGGATTACACAATCATGAGTTGCTCAGGCCAGAGCCCGATAAAGCATGACTGCCAGGCCGGAGCCAATTACGTATCGAGAAACGAAGTTAGACGAAAGTCATTTTATGTAGTAGTTTGATTATGGGATTTTTTTCATTTATCCAAGAGATTGCGATGGACCTTGGCACGGCCAACACTATCATTATCAGTGATGACAAGATTGTTGTTGACGAGCCTTCGGTGGTGGCCCTCGACCGCCGCACGGACAAGATGATAGCCGTGGGCGAAAAGGCCAAGATGATGTATGAGAAGACTAACGACAACATCCGCACCATACGCCCGCTGCGCGACGGCGTGATAGCCGACTTCACGGCCTGCGAGCAGATGATGCGCGGACTTATCAAGATGGTACATACGGGCAGGCGCTTCTTCTCGCCCTCGCTGCGCATGGTCATCGGCGTGCCGTCGGGCTCGACCGAAGTTGAGCTGCGCGCCGTGCGCGACTCTGCCGAACATGCAGGCGGACGCGACGTCTACCTGATATTCGAACCTATGGCAGCAGCCATAGGCATTGGCCTCGACGTTGAAGCGCCCGAGGGCAACATGGTCGTAGACATAGGCGGCGGAAGCACCGAGATAGCCGTAATATCACTGGGCGGCATAGTGTCAAACAACTCTATACGCACCGCCGGCGACGACCTTACGGCCGAAATACAGGAATACATGAGCAAGCAGCACAACGTAAAGGTGAGCGAGCGCATGGCTGAGAGAATAAAGATACACGTGGGCTCGGCGCTGACCGACCTGGGCGACCAGGCTCCCGAGGACTACGTGGTACACGGTCCCAACAAGGTTACGGCCCTGCCGATGGAGGTTCCGGTATGCTACCAGGAGATAGCCCACTGCCTCGACCGCACCATCGCCAAGATAGAGAACGCCGTACTCTCGGCGCTGGAGAACACCCCGCCCGAGCTTTACGCCGACATTGTAAAGAACGGTATTTACCTTACAGGCGGCGGCGCGCTGCTGCGCGGACTCGACAAGCGCCTTACCGACAAGATTAAGATACCATTCCACGTGGCGGAAGACCCCTTGCACAGCGTGGCTAAAGGAACAGGCATCGCAATCAAGAACGTTGACCGCTTCTCATTCCTCATGAGGTAATACGAAATGCGTAACCTGATTGATTTTATTACAAGATACAATCACTGGTTTGTCTTTGTCATACTCGAAGTTGTCAGCTTCGTCCTGCTTTTCAAGTTCAACAGCTACCAGGGCAGCGTATGGTTCTCGTCTGCCAACGTGGTAGCCGGAAAAGTGTACGAAGCCGACGCCACGATAAAAAACTTCTTCAGTCTGACAAAGATAAACCAGCAACTTAATGTGCGTAACCTATACCTTGAGCAGACAGTCAGGAAACTGTCCGAGCAGGTGCATGCCGAGACTGGCGACTCGTCGTGGCTGTTCCGCACGCAGGCCGAGGTGTTGAAGGAATACAAGCTGATACCTGCAAAAGTCATAACCAACTCTATCGACAAGCGCGACAACTTCATAACCATAGACAAGGGACGGCTTGACGGTGTGAAACCCGACATGGGAGTAGCCTGCGGCACAGGCATAGTCGGAGTAGTCTACATGGTGTCCGACCACTACTCTATCGTCATACCCGTACTCAACTCCAAGTCTAACATCAGCGTAACAATAAGGAAAAGAGGATATTACGGTTACCTGCGCTGGACTGGCGGAGCGTCAGACCTGGCATACGTCGACGACATTCCACGCCATGCCCATTTCCGCCTGGGCGACCTTATCGAGACCAGCGGATACTCGGCAATGTTCCCTCCGGGCATCATTGCGGGACAGATACTCCACGTTTACAATTCGCCCGACGGACTTTCTTACCGCGTACAGGTACGCCTTACGACCGACTTCGGCAACCTTCGCGACGTATGCGTCATCGACAATTCGGCGATGAAAGAGCGCATCGACCTGCTGCGCAGCGCACAAGACTCATTGAAACTTAAGCAGAATTAGGAGAGTCAAGCAATGAAGATAGAAGCTATAAGACATCTCTTCACATTCATCGTTTTATGCCTTGTACAGGTGTTGGTGCTCAACCACATCAACCTGCTGGGCTGTGCCACGCCCTTGCTGTACATTTATTTCATCATGCTTTTCAGGCGTGGTTTCCCCCAATGGGGCATCCTGTTATGGAGCTTCCTCATCGGACTCTGCATAGACATGTTCTCCAATACGCCCGGAGTAGCAGCCGCATCGGCCACCTTCCTCGGCCTCCTGCAACCTTACCTGCTTGGCATGTTCATACAAAGGGACAGCCCCGACGACCTTAAACCAACCATGCAGTCGCTCGGCACAGGCCGGTATTTCTACTATACGCTTTCGTGCGTGCTGGTGTTCAACATAATATTCTTCACAATAGAGTCGTTCAGCTTCTTCAACTGGCTGCAATGGATAAGGACCATCGGCGGCAGCACGGCACTTACTGTCATCCTGATACTCGTCATTGAGAACGTCAGGAAAAGATAAAACGGCATTACTCAAAACGCAAAAAAGCGGAACATGGATAAAGATTACGGACTTGATAACAGGCAATATGTAATCGGCGGAATAGCCATATTCATTGTCGTAGTGTACATTATAAGGCTTTTCACACTACAGATAATGAGCGACGACTATAAGAAAAACGCCGACAGTAACGCCTTGCTCAAGAAAGTTGAATATCCTGCGCGCGGCGTAATATCAGACAGAAACGGCCGGTTGCTTGTCTATAACCAGAGCGCCTACGACATAATGGTCGTAATGAACGAGGAGAAAGGACGCCTCGACACGCTCGACTTCTGCGAATCGCTCGGCATAACAAAGGAATATTTTGAAGAAAGAATGGCCGAGATAAAAGACAGGAACAAGAATCCGGGCTACTCGCCGTTCACCCAGCAGATGTTCATGAGCCAACTGACGGAAAAGGAATTCAGCATATTCCAGGAAAAGAGCTACCGTTATCCGGGCTTCTACGTAAGGCGTCGCAGCGTCAGGCAATACACTTCGCCTAACGCAGCGCATGTACTTGGCGACGTCGCCGAGGTTTCGCGTGCAGACATCGAGGACGATTCGTACTACCAGCTCGGCGACTACATAGGCAAACAGGGCGTTGAGAAATACTACGAAAAGCAACTCCGAGGCGAAAAAGGAGTGCAGATACTGCTGCGCGACGCACACGGACGCATACAGGGAAGCTACATGAACGGCAAGCTCGACCGCCGTCCTGTGGCGGGAAAGGACCTTACGCTGGGCATCGACGCAAACCTGCAAGCCCTCGGCGAAAGGCTCCTTGAAGGTAAAATCGGCAGCATAGTAGCCATCGAACCGTCGACGGGCGAAGTGCTTTGCATGGTGTCATCGCCTACCTACGACCCGCGCACAATTACCGGACGCAACCGAAGCAAGATGCACCACAAGCTCGCCAACAACTCGTGGCTGCCACTCCTTAACCGCTCCATCATGGGAGTCTACCCTCCGGGTTCCACGTTCAAGACAACACAAGGCCTGACATTCCTCAACGAAGGCATAATAACCCCGAACACAATGTTCCCCTGCCACCACGGCTTCTACTGCCGCGGACTGCACGTAGGCTGCCACGGCCACGCCTCGCCGATAAGCCTTATACCGGCCCTGGGCACGTCGTGCAACGGCTATTTCTGCTGGGGACTGTACTACATGCTGGGCAACAGGAAGAAATACAAGACCGTGCAAGACGCCATGAACACGTGGCGCGACTACATGGTGAGCATGGGCTTCGGCTACAAACTCGGCGTAGACCTGCCCGGAGAGAAGCGCGGACTCATACCTAACGCCCAATATTACGACAAGGCTTACAAGGGTTCATGGAACGGACTGACCGTAATAAGCATCGCCATAGGCCAGGGCGAGGTGCTGCTTACGCCATTACAGATAGCCAACTTGTGCGCGACAATAGCCAACCGCGGCTACTATTACACACCGCACGTAGTGCGCAAGGTGCAAGGCGAACAGCTCGATGCGAAATTCAGGGAGAAACATTACACCAAGGCAAGCCGCCGGGCATACGAATACATAGTAGCAGGAATGCGCCGCTCGGTATTGAGCGGAACCTGCGCAGCGGCCAACCGCGCTGACTACGAAGTGTGCGGAAAGACGGGAACAGCACAGAACCGCGGTCACGACCACTCTATTTTCATGGGCTTCGCACCAATGAACAACCCGCAGATAGCCGTCGCCGTATATGTGGAAAACGGCGGTTTCGGCGCAGAATTCGGTGTTCCGATAGGCGCACTGATGATGGAACAGTACATAAAAGGCAAACTTTCGCCCGAATCGGAGAAGAAGGCGGAAGCATTCCAACATAGAAGAATATCTTATGGCACAGCAAGTAGATAGACAACCCAGCGTCCTGCGCTCCCTGGACTGGTGGACAATAGGCATTTACCTGGCGCTCCTGGCGTTCGGGTGGATCAGCGTATGCGGTGCGAGCTACACCTACGGCGACACCGACATATTGAGCCTAAGCACACGCTCGGGCATGCAGATTATATGGATCGGCACGTCTATATGCCTCGGTTTCGTGCTCCTCATGCTCGACGACCGCTTCTACGACACCTTCGCTTACATAATTTACGGCATCCTATTGCTACTGCTTTTCATAACGATATTCAACCCACACGAGATAAAAGGTTCGCGTTCGTGGCTCGTAATGGGCCCGCTAAGACTGCAACCTGCCGAATTTGCGAAATTCGCAACAGCCCTGGCTGTGGCTAAACTGATGAGTACGTACGGCTTCAACATGCACCGTTGGAAAGACTTTGCAGTAGCATGTGCCGTCGTAATGCTGCCGATGCTGTTCATCATCGCCCAGAAAGAGACAGGCTCAGCCCTTGTCTACATATCATTCTTCCTCATGTTCTACCGCGAGGGAATGACCGGAAGCGTGCTGTTCACCGGCGTGGCGATGATTATTTATTTCGTCGTAGGCATACGTTACGAAGAGACTTTGCTGCTCAACACCGGCACATCGGTAGGCAAGTTCGCCGTGCTTCTGCTCGTACAGATATTCACTTCGGCTATGGTCTATAACCTTTGCCGCGAGCAAAGACAGGCCATCATGATGCTTGTCTACTCACTCGGAGCCACCCTGCTGGCGTTTCTTTTCGCCGAGTTCGTCATACCTTTCGACATCGTATGGGTGCAACTTGCCGTCAGCGCAGCCCTTGTGGGCTACCTGCTGTACAACGCATTGAGCAAACGGGTCAAGAAATACCTGTACATTCTGATTTTCACCGTAGGCTCGATAACATTCTTTTATTCGGCCGACTATGTGCTCAACAACATTCTGGAGCCACACCAGAGAGTGCGCATCAACGTTCTACTCGGCCTTGACGAAGACCTTTCGGGGGCAGGCTACAACGTACACCAGAGCGAAATAGCCATCGGTTCAGGCGGACTTAAAGGCAAGGGATTCCTAAACGGCACACAGACGAAGCTGAAATTCGTACCCGAACAGGACACCGACTTCATCTTCTGCACCGTCGGCGAGGAAGAAGGCTTCCTCGGTTCGGCAGGCGTTTTGCTGCTGTTCCTAGCCCTAATATTGCGTCTGATCAAGATGGCTGAACGTCAACCGTTCAAGTTCGGACGTGTCTACGGCTACTGCGTGCTTAGCATATTCCTGTTCCACGTATTCATAAACGTAGGCATGGTGCTCGGACTTACTCCCGTCATAGGCATTCCGTTGCCGTTTTTCAGCTACGGAGGCTCCTCCCTATGGGGCTTCACCATACTGCTTTTCATATTCCTGAGAATCGATGCAGGGCGTAATCTCATAAGAACCTGACTCAACAAAAACTGCCGGCAACGAAGCTATATTAAATCTGAGAACTTGTGAAACTTTACTAAATACTTTATTATGAACAGATTATTATTGTCACTGGCGATGCTGTTAACAACGCTAGCAGTAAACGCACAGAATCCCCGAGTAAAGACATCAGAGGGTGTTCTGGAAGGAATTGAAGAATCAGGTATAAAAGTTTTTAAAGGCGTACCTTTCGCACAGCCGCCGGTCGGCGACCTCCGCTGGAAAGCGCCACAACCGGTAAAAGCATGGACAGGCGTGCGCAAGGCTACCGACTTCGGTCCGAACCCGATGCAGCAGCCTCTGTTCGGCGACATGAACTTCGGCACCAAGAAGATGAGCGAGGACTGCCTGTACCTTAATATATGGACTCCGGCAAAGTCAATGGACGAGAAACTTCCCGTGCTTATCTACTTCAACGGCGGCGGACTCGTAGCAGGCAGCGGCAGCGAACCGAGATACGCAGGCATGTCGATGGCCCGTAAAGGAATCATCTCGATATCGGCAAACTACCGCGAAGGCATCTTCGGCTTCTTCGCACATCCCGAACTGTCGGCTGAAACTTCATATAAAGGCTCAGGCAACTACGGTTTCATGGACCAGGCTGCGGCTATAAAATGGGTCAAGGAGAACATAGCTGCCTTCGGCGGCGACCCCGAAAGGATAACCATAGCCGGCGAATCGGCAGGCTCAATGTCAGTCAGTGCGTTGATGGCTTCGCCCTTGTGCAAGGGACTTTTCGCACAAGCCATAGGCTCAAGCGGCTCCGTGCTCAGGAACGGCAACCTCAAAACGCTGAAAGAAGCTGAAAAGGCAGGCAAGGAAAAGGCTGAACAATTAGGCTGCAAGTCTATCAAGGAAATGCGCGCCATACCTGCCGAAGAACTGATGAACCGCGCCGCCGAGGCCGGACTGCCCGGCTATAACGTAGACGGTTACTTCTTTACAAAACAGCCAGCCGAGACATACGCCAACGGCGAACAATGCAAAGTGCCACTGCTTGTAGGAGGAAACTCGTACGAAATGCCCGCAGCTGCCGTATTGCAGGGCAAGGCTCCGACTATCGAGAATGTAAGAATCATACTGACAGGCATTTACGGCAAGAACGCGGACAAGGTGATGCAGATGTACGGTTTCAATACGGATGCCGACGTGAACGGCAGCGCCGGAATACAGTTGGCATCAGACCAGTTCATCGGTTTCTCTACATGGAAATGGGGATACATGCACGCCAAGACCGGCGGATGCCCCGTATACAGGTACAACTATTGCCATCCGCGCCCGGCAATGAGGGTTAAAGGCAAGGTTGCAGGACTTGCAGGAGGAGTGATAGACAAGAAGGACGGCGAGGCCGAACAGCCCATAGCACCGGGCGCAGTACACTCTGCCGACATAGAATACGCTATGGGTACGCTGCCTACCAACCGCGTTTACGACTGGCAGCCCGAAGACTTCATCATGTCAGACGTATTCTCAAGCTACTACGCAAACTTCATAAAGACCGGCAACCCGAACGGACTCGGACTGACGGACTGGACCCCGATGAACGCCACAAACACTCTTCCGACGCTGCAACTCGACGTAGAATCAAAGATGACATACGACGAAGGCGAGCAGAAGCGTTACGAGTTTATAGACAAGATACAATCGGAATAAACATTGGAAATAACATAAAATAAAGGCGTCCTGCATGGCAGGGCGCCTTTATTTTATCAATTCGAGCTTTATCCAAGCCTTTAATTCGAATTACTGAGCCAGCTTGTTGTCTGAGCCGAGCACGTCGATAATCTTGTGCTTGTACATTTCCTCCATGAGGTCACGTGCAGGTCCGCAGTACTTACGCGGGTCGAACTCTGCCGGTTTCTCAACAAACACCTTGCGAACTGCAGCGGTGAATGCAAGACGAGAGTCAGAGTCGATGTTGATCTTGCAAACAGCGCTCTTGGCTGCCTTGCGCAACTGCTCTTCAGGAATACCTACTGCATCGGGCAACTTGCCGCCGTACTGGTTGATCATGTCAACATACTCCTGTGGAACTGAAGACGAACCGTGGAGCACGATCGGGAATCCAGGCAGCTTCTTCATGATTTCGTCGAGTACGTCGAATGCCAAGGGAGGAGGAACAAGGCGGCCTGTCTTCGGGTCGCGTGTGCACTGCTCGGGCTTGAACTTATAAGCTCCGTGGCTTGTACCGATAGATATTGCAAGAGAATCAACGCCGGTCTTGCTTGTGAAGTCGATAACTTCCTCAGGCTTTGTATAGTGTGAAACCTCTGAAGCGACCTCGTCCTCGACACCTGCAAGTACTCCGAGCTCGCCCTCAACAGTTACATCGTACTGGTGAGCGTAGTCAACAACCTTCTTTGTCAGGGCAACGTTCTCGTCGTAAGGCAGTGAAGAACCGTCAATCATAACTGAAGAGAAGCCCATGTCCACACAGCTCTTGCAAAGCTCGAAGCTGTCTCCGTGGTCGAGGTGCAGTACTATTTCAGGATGAGCGCAGCCCAGTTCCTTTGCATATTCAACGGCGCCTTCAGCCATGTAGCGCAGAAGTGTCTGGTTGGCATAGTTGCGCGCACCCTTTGAAACTTGCAGGATGACAGGCGACTTCAGTTCTGAAGAAGCCTTGATGATAGCCTGAAGCTGCTCAAGGTTGTTGAAGTTGAACGCAGGAACGGCATAACCACCGTTAATGGCCCTTGCAAACATATCACGTGTGTTTACCAAGCCAAGTGTCTTATAACTTACCATAATACAAAAAAATTTTATGTTGTTATGAAAAATCTTCCATTCTAACACCGCAAAGTTAACACTTTATTTCGTCACGACAAAAGGTTGGCATCACTTTTAGCGTTGCAAAACCATGAATTTTCAGATTAATTTTATCTTGTCAAACTACGTTACGGCGTTTTGACAAGTGAATTTTACAAAATGCCATGAAAAGCCTGCCATAAGGATAAAAAAAGAACTTACACCGCGGCATAGGCTGACGTTAGGGCACAAAAAAAGGAGTACCGCCGTACTCCAACCTTGTTAACCTTAAATCTAATACTATGAAAAACACGATGCAAAGGTAAGGATTTTTCTTAAACCTGCAATAGTTTTATTGTAAAAATCACAACAAAATGCGTTTTTCTTGACACAGGTCAAGACTACGGCGGTAAAAACCTTGAAAACGGCCTGTCAGCCCCTCAAAATACCTTTCAGCAGGAACGTCGCATTCTGGTTGCGCGCCACGCCCCGGGTTATCTTGTAAGTGTATGTTATGTTGTCGGCCAATTCTATCTCGAAGCACCAGTTGTGGAAGCGTTGCGGATTGTCGTCTTCCATTTTAGACAGTTCGAGGTCGTGGGTGGCTATTATGCCCGTTACGGGCAGCTCGGCCACTGCCTCGAGGAACAGGCGCGAGCCGTTGAGCTTGTCCAGCGAGTTAGTGCCTTTCAGTATTTCGTCGAGTATAATCAGTGTACGCCCTCCGTTGCGGCAGTTGTCAAGCAGCTGCTTCAGCCTCAGCAGCTCGGCGTTGAAATAGCTTATGCCCCGGCTTAGGTCGTCAGACGTGCGCATGCTGGTGAAAAGGCCGAACGCCGACACGCGCAAGCTGTCGGCAAAAACGGGCATTCCGTTCATTGCGAGGATGTAGTTCACACCGACCGAGCGCAGGAAGGTGCTCTTGCCGGCCATGTTGGCACCCGTTATTATATAATACTCGCCGTCGTTAACGGTGAAATCGTTGCGCACGGCGGCGTCGCCGAGGAAGGGGTGGTAAAGGCCTTTGGCCTCGTAAACCACATTGCCTGAATCCAACACAACGGCATCAACGGCCTTAGGCTCGTTGAAACGGAACGTACCCATCGACACGAGGGCGTCGATACGGCTGACGCAGTCAACCCATCCGCCTATGCTGCGCATGTAGTCGTTCTGCCACTTCAGGAACCGCCGCACGAGGAAATAATCGCTCATGGCGAACATGTTGAATATTACAAGACCTATGAAGTTGCCCCTGCGATCGAGCGCATTAAGTATCTCTGACAGCTTGCCGAACGAAACGAGCGCGCCGCCACCATCGTCTGCAAGCCTGTCCTTCAGCCCGTTAAGCTCATCGCTCTTGAAGCCTGCGCCTTCGATGTGGCGTATTATCTCGATGTAAACATGCAGGTTGGCGTGCAGTTTCTCTACGGCGCGGCTTATGTCGTGTATCGACCTTGAGTTAAGCCCTATAACTACGAACATCTGCACCACTCCCCAGAGGACGGGCAAGGTTGCCGGCACCACGCCGATGATTGACAGTACTATCAGCACGGCGAAACAGATAATGGCCGCAACGGCCACGGCGAGAGTGGACTTAAGCCCTGCCTTGGGCGCGATGTGCATATCGCCGACACTGGTTACCGCCCTCAATATCTCGCCCGAGTCAATCTTACGACCCTTTGCCGCACCTGCGTTCTGTCCGCGCGCACCGGTTGCCATGAATTCCGAACGCCACTTCTCCATATCCGCCAGCTCGTCCACTGCGGCACGCCTGCGCTCTACCGCGGCCTTATCCGGCAGCAGGCTGCCGAGCCAGTCCGCAAGGGCGTCGCCTCCGCCGGTCGTCACCGTGCGGTCGATGCGGTTGTAAAGTGAGTCGTGTCCGAACACGTCCATGTCGAAAGTGAAGGCATGGTGCGGGTCTATATAACGGCTTCCGCCGCTGAAACACGAGTAGTCGCCCGACATGTACTTCAGTTCCCTGGCATAAACGCCGCACAGCCTCACGCGCTTGTCAATCCTCCTGCCGTTCTTCACGTCGGCACGGCGCACCACTACATACACCGCCAGCATGGCAAAGGCAGACATGAGCCACTCGGAAGAAAAGTCCCTGACACAATAAACCACCGCAGAAACCACGGCAAGGCCGAACGTCATAAGCTCCGACGCTATGTAAACCCTGTTGTGCTTCTTCAGCTGCCGTATCTCCGCCGACAGCGTCTCAACCTTTTCCGAATAAAAAGACCTTATCTCATCCTTGGTCGCGTATCTATTGTCCATTATCTTCACATTATTAAAAAATTCCCTACAAAGGTAAGGCTTTAACACCGCAAAACGGGGCACGACGTACATAAAAAAGGTTAACACTCCACAAGCGTCTACGCCGGATTGCGCCAACCGTTTTCCCAAAGGTTACCTTTCGCGTTGTAAAAGGTAACATATTGCACGACAAAAGGCCGCCTTTCGCATCGTGAAAGGCGGCCTTTTAAAAACGCGTTGACTGTCAACAAGTTACAAACACGCCAGAATATGTCTCAAAAACAGGCGCTGACGACGACCAACGACGTTTAATTCTTAATTGTTACTTGTTAATTTCATTCTTCCGAAGGAAGGATGACCACGCCCTCCTGCTTCATTCCATCCATCATTATCTTCAGCGGACGGCTGAAGCGCACGTGGCGCACGAACTGCGTTTCCTCCACCGCCGGCATTGCGTCCAACAACTCTTTATGGTAAATGCCGTCGTCCTTGTAGGTGTTTATGGTGAAGTAACCTACCCCGAAACTTGTAAGATTCTGGAAGAAGTGGGTGCCCTGGCTCGGGTCTACGCGGTAGTTGGCCAGTCCGGCCTCTACTATTACGCGCGCCGCACTGATATGAGGCCACTTCACGGGAATGCCCAGCCAAGAGTCGCTCGAGCCCCAGCGGCCCGGCCCCACGAGCACGTAGTTCCTGCCCTCGTCAACAAACTTGCGGTTAATGCGCTCTATCTCGCCGGCTATGCGCGGATTGTTTGAGGCGGTGAAGTTCTCGTCGGTCTTTATGTAAACCACGTCAACAACGTCCTCGCTTATGCCGTGCCCGAGCGAATTGTACGAACGCAGGAGGCACCGCGAGTCGTCGATTGACGACAGGTCTTCGTCAAGCATCTGCTTGCTGTCTACAATCGGGCGCATCTGCAACATGTAGAACTCGCCCGTGCGGTCGCTGTTTATATTGCATGCGAACTCAATCTCCACAGGCCTCTTCATGCCCTCGACGCCGTATTTCATCGCCATCTGCATCAGTTCGGGCAGCGGGAACACGTTCTGCTGCAACACTCCGCAGAACGAAATTATCTTTCGTCCGCCCTCGTAGTAGCCGTCACGGACTATCTGGTCGTACGGGTCAAACGTAGATGATATGTACCTCAGCGAACCGTCGGCATCGGCGTCAGTGACATTCAACTTCAGGATGTTGAATCCATCATCGACCTTGAAATCATCACCCACATCCCTCATGTCAAGCGCATAGAACCGTGTCTGCGTCTGGCTCAAGGCAAGATTCATCGTACTGGTCTGCAACACGTGCTGCGGATGGCTCGGACAAACCCTCAACGTCAATCCGCCGTCGACGACATACTTGCCCAATCCGAGTGCAAGGTCGGCTATACCCTCTTCTGAAGTCTCGTTGCCTATCGGATAATAGTTGATTGAACGCAGCACGCCCGATATGTTGGGATAATAGCGGTCGCCGTACTGCTTGCCCACGACTTCCTGCAAGATTACGGCCATTTTCTCCTGGTCGATTACGTTGCTTGTTGCAGTCATGTAAGCCTTGGAGTCCTTGTAGTAGACTGAAGCGTAGACGCTCTTTATGGCGGCGGCAAGCATCTGCAGCATCTGGTACTTGTCGTCAAGGTTGGGTATCATGTAAGTGGCGTAGATACCGGCGAACGGCTGGTAGTGAGAGTCTTCAAGCAGGCTCGACGAGCGCACCGCAATCGGACGGTCGGTGGCCTCGAAGAACGTCAGGAAGTCGGCTATGTACTTGTCCGGCAACTGGGCGCGGAGGAAGTGTTTCAGTATCTCCTCGTCGCTTGCATCACTCAAGGCTATTGGGTAAAGGTTGTTGCGGTCCATGAACTGGTCGAACACGTCGGTACAGAGGACAACGGTCTTGGGTATTGACACGCTGACCCCTTCGCGCTCGTTGAACTCGGGATGGCGCTTGATTATATTGTCGAGGAAAGCCAGTCCGCGGCCCTTGCCGCCCAGCGAGCCGTCGCCTATGCGTGCAAAGTGCGCATAGCGGTCGAACTTGCCACGGTCGAACACGGCCACTACGCCGATGTTCTTCATGTGGCGGTACTGCACAATGGCGTCGAATATGATCTTGCGGTGCAGGTCTACGTCCTGCAACTTGTGCCACGTAACGGTCTTGAGGAACTCAGATACAGGGAATATCGCCCTGGCGCAGAGCCAGCGGCTCATGTGGTTGCGCGATATGTGGTAGAGCATCGAGTCGTAGGGAATCTTGAAGATGTTGTCCTGCAACTGCTTCAAGTTGCGCACGCGAAGCACCTCGGCATGGGTCTTCGGGTCGCGGAATATGAAGTCGCCGAAGCCCATGTGCTCCTCCATGATGTGGCGCAGGTCTATGCTCATGGCCTTTGAGTTCTTGTCTATGTAGTGGAAATGCTCCGCCATGGCCTTGGCCTTGTTCTCGGTCTCGCTGCTTTGGAGTATCAGCGGCAGGTATTCGTTATGCCTGCGTATGTTCCTTAGCAGTTTCAGTCCGGCCTCGGGGTCCTTCTCGCCGTCCTTAGGGAAGCTGCAGTCGGATATCACGCCGAGGGTGTTGTCGGCGTAACGCTCGTACAGGTCCATGGCCTCTTCGTACGTACGGGCAAGCACAACCTTGGGCCTGCCACGCATGCGGAGCGCCGCACTGTGCGGATTGAGCGCCTCCTCGGAAAAGTGCTGGCTCTGTGTGAGGATATAGCCGTAAAGGGTTGGCAGCAGGGATGAATAGAAGCGGATGCTGTCTTCAACCAGCAGGATCATCTGAACGCCGGCCTCGGCTATGTCGTGCTCGATGTTCATCTTGTCTTCTATCAGTTTTATGATTGACATGATGAGGTTGGTGTTGCCCAACCAGCAGAACACGTAGTCGAAGATTGACAGGTCCTCATTAACCATGCGGCGTGTTATGCCGTGCGAAAACGGCGTCAGCACGACGCAGGGAATGTCCGGGAACTGGGCCTTGATGCCGCGGGCTACGGCGAAGGCGTCGTTGTCGGCGTTGCCGGGCATGCATATTACAAGGTCTACGCTGGTGCTTGCCAGCACGTCGGCTGCCTCCTCAGTAGTGCTGACCTGCATGAACGAGGGGGGATAACGCATGCCAAGCTCCATATACTCGTTGAATATCTTTTCGTCTATGCGTCCGTCGTCTTCAAGCATGAAGGCGTCATACGGGTTGGCTACAATGAGTACGTTGAAGATGCGGCGTGTCATAAGGTTCATGAACGTCACATCCTTCAGGTAGAATTTGTTCCACTGCTGTGGTATGTTTTCTGTCATACTTGGATGTTGGTTTTTGATGTTTTATTACGAGAAAACCCAGCTTTAAGGTTGCCGGGGCGTTTTTCAGGTGGCGGCGGCACATGTTGACGCCTGCCCGGAAGCGGGCATGAGCGCCGTCGCGCCTTGTTTAAAGGATTTTACCATCCTATCTGCAAATATACTTATAATATCCCGAAAACGTGAAGGGCATTTGTGTTTTTCTTATTTTTTTACAAGCAAAAAAAAGGCCGGAGCCCCTTGCGGAGCCCCAGCCCGTGAGTGTTGGTTGATTTTACATGTCAGCAACTTCGGTTATCTGACCGTCGAGCGTTACCTTAAGATCCTTTGCGTAGTTGTCAAGGTCTACCAGGTAATACTTTTCACCGGCGGCAGTCTCTATGTAGTCGCAGTCGTCAATGCGCTTGCCGGGATACTTGGCCTCGACAGCCGAGCGGACGTCGGCAGGCACGTTGCGCGTATAGTCGGTTGACGTCATCACCCAATTGTACTGTGAGTCGAATATGATTTCCTTGCTCAGGCCGTCGTGGCGTACGTCAATCTCATATCCGCCGCGCTCGATGTCTATGTCGACCACTGTGGCGCCGGGGTACTGGGTGTTGATGAACTGCTGTATCTCGAGCGGCATGCTGTTGTTTATCATGTCGTCATGAGTTCCGCCGCCGTCCTCTTCAACTTCGCGTATGAGGGTGCCGTTGATGTCGAAATACAGGCTGTAGTCGGGGCGTCCGCCCTGCTCTACCTCGATGATGTAAACGTTGTCGTATGCCGGACGCTGTATCTCGTCGATGTCGTCAACACTCCAATTCTGCAGGGCGTACGTGGTTACAGCATATCCGTCCTGTACAGCCTGGGGCAGGGCCTGGAGGTCGCGGCCGTAGTCTATCTCGGTCATCACCCACTCGCCGCCGGCTGTGAACCAGGCGTCGTGCTCCCTGCCGTCCTTCATGAACTCGGCCACAAGGTAGCCACCCTGCTCCATGTCCCACTCGACACGGCCTACACCTGAATATTTCTGGTCGAATGCTTCCTGCACGGCACTAGGCACATTGCCGCGGAAATCGTCGTCATCGTCGTCGCACGAGGTCGTTACAAACACGCCGAGGGCACACACCATTGTCCATTTCAATAAATTCAAAGTCTTCATAATAATCATGTTTAAATTGTTTTACTTATTTCTTACCTTAATAATACATGCCCTAACGTGTGTCTCATGTCAAGACTGTATGCCGGGCCTTGTCTTGATGCAAAAGTAGACCGTGATTCTGAAAACAATCTGAAATAATGAAATATTTTTGTAAAATCCAATACATTTTTCATTAAAGCCATGGCAACGGCCACAACTTGTGACATCAAGACGCCGCCGACAATGGTCCCGGTGACCGGCCAAGCGGACGCCATGTGCAACCAATAATAACGGTACGTGAACGGTCTGCTACACAAAAGGCCGTCTTTAGCGATGCAAAAGGTTATCTTTTGACTCCTAAAAGGCGGTCTTTTACAAGGCAAAAGGTTACCTTTTATAAAACATTGGGAAACAAGGACTTACAAAGCCGTTCAACATACCGTCGACAAGAGAGGCACAGTGGAGTGTCAAATGCGCCGCAAGCGGGCGGCAGCTGCTTACGGAAAACAACCATAAGTGCAGGAGTGACGAACTTATTAGAATGTTTTAAGCTATTTTGTTTGCGTTTTGTCAGTATTTTATAGTAACTTTGCAGCCATGTGCCAGCAAACGCCATGCGGCCGGAACAAGGCTGGATGGCGTACTGCTGCCGTATAAAATAGGTATTAAAAACAGGAAAGACCGATATGGAAAAGAAACTGAAGACATCGACACTCTGCGTGCGCGGAGGGAGGAAACCAAAGAACGGCGAGCCAGTAGAGCCGCCCATCGTACAGTCAACAACGTTCAAATACGACGACAGCGACGAAATGGGAATGCTCTTCGACCTGAAAAAGACAGGATACTTCTACACCCGCCTGCAGAACCCCACCAACGACGCCGTAGCCGAAAAGATAGCTGCGCTTGAGGGAGGAGTGGGCGCAATGCTTACATCGTCAGGACAGGCAGCCAACTTCTACGCAGTGCTTAACATCTGCGAAGCAGGCGACCACATAGTAACATCCAACGAGATTTACGGCGGCACGTACAACCTGTTCGGCGTGACCATGAAGAAGATGGGCATCGACTGCACGTTCGTAAACCCGGAAGCAAGCGAGGAAGAATTACAGAAAGCGTTCCGCCCTAACACCAAAGTGCTGTTCGGAGAAACCATATCGAACCCTGGATGCAAGGTTCTCGACATAGAGAAGTTCGCCCGGCTGGCACACAAGAACGGCGTGCCGCTCATCATCGACAACACGTTCGCAACACCGGTGAACTGCCGACCGTTTGAATGGGGATGCGACATAGTGACCCACTCAACGACAAAATACATGGACGGACATGCCACACAGGTGGGCGGATGCGTAGTGGACAGCGGCAACTTCGACTGGGAAGCGCACGCCGGCAAGTTCCCCGGACTGACAACTCCGGACGACAGCTACCACGGACTTACATACACCAAGGCGTTCGGCAAGATGGCCTACATGACAAAACTCGTTGCCCAACTGATGCGCGACCTTGGCTCCACACCGTCGCCACAGAACTCGTTCTACCTCAACCTTGGCCTCGAGACGTTGCACCTGCGCGTTCAACGCCACTGCGAAAATGCACAACGCATAGCCGAATTCCTGCACGACGACCCGCACGTGGCATGGGTACGCTACTGCGGACTGAAAGACGACAGCAGCTATGAACTCGGACGCAAATACATGCCGAACGGCTCGTGCGGCGTAATGTCGTTCGGACTGAAGGGCGACCGCGACACCGCAGTAAAGTTCATGGACTCGCTCAAGCTGATAAACATAGCCACACACGTGGCCGACATACGCTCGTGCGTGCTTCACCCGGCAAGCCACACACACCGCCAGCTAAGCGACGAGCAGCTGCGCGAGGCAGGCATCGCCCCCGACCTGATAAGGCTGTCGGTAGGAATTGAAGACGTTGACGACCTGATTGACGACATCAAGCAGGCCCTGGAAACGCTTTAAAAGATTCCGTACAGAACTGTACACTTCATCCATCCAATAAAAAGTCCAGGCATGATATAAATGGCTTGATACGCTCCATAAGTCCCAAGCATTGTGAAAAAAATGCAAAAAGTAAGGAACTACAATCAAATAACCTTGATTTTCTTTGGAAGTTACATCAGAAAGCCATACTTTTGTAAGCAGCAAAATAACATAATGTTAGTTTCTTAATACTCATATACTATGGAATTAAACAAAATCATGCAGGACCTGGAGATGAAGCATCCGGGTGAGAAAGAGTACTTACAAGCCGTAAGGGAAGTCTTAGAATCAATTCAAGACACTTATAACCAGCATCCTGAATTCGAAAAAGCGAAAATCGTGGAGAGAATGGTTGAGCCGGAGCGTATAATCACATTCCGTGTGACTTGGGTTGACGACAAGGGCGAAGTACAGAACAACCTCGGCTACCGAGTTCAGTTCAACAGCGCCATTGGCCCGTACAAAGGCGGCTTGCGCTTCCACCCGGCAGTGAATGTCTCAATGCTCAAGTTCCTCGGATTCGAACAGACATTCAAGAACGCACTCACAACTCTGCCCATGGGCGGTGGCAAAGGCGGTTCAGACTTCAACCCGGTTGGCAAGTCAAATGCCGAAATCATGCGTTTCTGCCAGGCCTTCATGCTTGAACTTTGGAAGAACATAGGACCTGATACAGATATCCCGGCAGGTGACGTCGGCGTTGGCGGACGTGAGATAGGCTTCCTTTACGGAATGTACAAAAAGCTTGCACGCGAATATAATACAGGTGTCTTGACAGGAAAAGGCTCTACTTGGGGCGGTTCAATCCTCCGTCCGGAGGCTACTGGCTTCGGCGCACTCTATTTCACACAACACCTTCTGCACCATGCAGGCAAAGACATCAAGGGTCTGACAATAGCATTGTCTGGCTTCGGAAACGTAGCTTGGGGTGCTGCAACAAAGGCTGTTGAACTCGGTGCTAAGGTTATTGCAATATCTGGACCGGACGGCGTATGCGAGATACCTGAAGGCATAACAAAAGACATGATCGACTACATGTTGGAAATGCGCGCTTCAAACCGCAACCAGGTTTCAATGATGGCAGACAAATTCCCTGGCAAGGCAATATTCACTCCTGGAAAGAAAGCATGGTCAGTTAAGTGCGACCTGGCACTTCCTTGCGCATTCCAGAACGAGCTGAACGGTGACGACGCTAAAGAACTTATCGCTAACGGTACATGGTGCTGCTGCGAAGTTTCTAATATGGGATGTACACCTGAAGCTATCCACGAATTCCAGTCTAACGGCATATTGTTCGCTCCTGGTAAGGCTGTTAATGCCGGTGGTGTTGCAACATCAGGTCTTGAAATGACCCAAAATGCAGCTCACCTGGGATGGGCGGCTGAAGAAGTTGACGCAAAACTCCACTTCATCATGCGTAGCATCCATGAGGCTTGCGTTAAATACGGAACACAACCTGACGGAACTATCGACTACGTTAAGGGTGCAAACATCGCCGGTTTCATGAAAGTAGCACAAGCTATGCTTGAACAAGGCATAATCTAAGACCCGTTATTTAGTGAGAAACAGTATAATTCTAACAATTATATTTCTATTTATTGGCCAAACTTTTCTCTTTTCACAAGAGAAAGGTTTGGCCAGTTATTATTCTAACAGGATGCACGGCAGACGCATGAGCGACGGTTCACGATACCATCGCGACAGCCTTACATGCGCACATAAAAGCTATCCGCTCGGCACAATGCTCAAGGTCACAAACCTGAAAAACAAGAAAAGCGTTATAGTTAAGGTTACAGACCGCTGCGGAAGCCGCCGGATTATAGACCTATCATACGCTGCGGCAAAAGAAATAGGCATGATTACAGCTGGCGTCGCCATGGTAAGGGTCGAAAAATACGAAGAAGATAGAGGCATTCCATACAGGAGGGAGAAACAGACAGAACTGCCTGAACTTGACTTTGAAATAACCGACAAGTCCAACGACTACACTCCTGAGTGGCAAAGAAACGACAATAAGGAAAACGAAATAGAAAAGGATAACGGAAAAGAAACCAAAAACAAAAAAGCAAAAGAACCGAAAAGGCATAACAAAAAGCAATAGTTTAATACAACAATAGTATTTAAATAGTATTTTAACTTTGCCTGCATGTACCATACCGGCATATATACAGCCTGTTGAAAAAAGCTTTCCTGTCGTTAAAATGCACAACAATCCACCGGCTGTAAAAAACGTTTTACGACAAAATATGTAAACTTGCACTGAACATAAGGATAAAATCATGTTCAGCAGAAACCATTAACCCACACAAAAGAAACATCCTTTTACAGGCTTTTAACTAAATATCCAACCCACCGCAAAGACTTTCCAAGCTCCAAATTTACCTTTGCATATATTAAAAAGAGTTAACAATTACACTTGTATTTAATATTTATTTGGTTTATATTATAAACCATTTTATATTTGCATTGTATTCGAATGCAACCCCGTAAAGTTACAACTGCAAGTTAACATGAATGGGCATGATACTGTTAAAGAAGTTACTAACCGACAAAACAAACAATTATGAAAAAGACAATGTTAACCACGGCACTGCTGCTAGCTGCCCTTTTATCATCCATAACGGCCTCGGCACAGCAAGAAATCAAGCTCACTGTCAACAATATCCCAAACGACAAGGGAACTATCCTCATTGCAACAAAAAGCGGACAATGGGCAAAAGTAAAAGCACAGAAAGGCAAAATTGAAACCATCTTGCACGATGTGCTTGAAGGAAAAGGCACGATATACGCATTCCACGACGAGAACGACAACAAGAAACTCGACGAAAAGGACAACATCCCAGTAGAGTATTGTGCCTTCAGCGATTACGAAATAAGCGCTGGGAATAATAATATCAGCATCGAGCTTATATACGTTCCAGACAAGATAATGGACAAACAAGAAGAAAACAAATGACCGATAACCGACCGTAATACACCTTCCGGCCACAAATGTTCTGACCGGTGGAATAACTTAGAAATAATTTAACCCATTAAATTACAAACAGTATGGAAAACAACGAGAAACTGTCAGCGGAACAAAGCCTTAAGATTATAAGTGAAGCCATCGAACAAAGCCGAAACGAAATAATGCAAAACGCAGGCGCGCCAATGGTGTTCTGGGGCGCGCTTACATGCGTAACATCAATCATTATATGGCTTCTTTGGACAGCAACTGACAATCCTTCATGGAACGCCCTTTGGTTCTTAATGGCAATAACAGGCTGGTCAATCATGACCGTAAAAATGAAAAAACAAAGAGGAAGGCCTTCAAACATCTTAAGTAAAATACTCTGCGTGTCGTGGATGTCTTTCGGCCTGTTTGCAATGGTAACGGCAATACTCGGAACTATCTCACTAAACAGTCTCCACTATGCCGGCAAACTGCCCATAGCATCAGTCCTAATACTCCTTCTTGGACTTACAGGCATGACCACAGGGCTCTTGCTACGCAACAAGATAATAGTCCTACTGGCAATAATATCCATCTTTATCTCAAACTCGGCACTTATGCACCCGGGCCCGTATGATTGCATTGCTATTTGCGCGACTTCATTGATACTGCTTATAATACCAGGAATTATCATAAACAGAATTTACAAAAAAAGATAATGGACATGGAAAACAACGAGCAACTTTCAGCCCAACAGAGCCTCAAGATAATAAGCGAGGCAATAGAGCAAAGCCGCAAGGACATGACGCGCAGCTGCGGAAAGACACTGCTGATGTGGGGTACCATAATCTGTCTGACGGCAACCGCGATAGGCATTTTATGGAAACTTACAGGTTCATGGTACTGGAACTTCATGTGGCTGGTAATGGTTTTCGGCGGCCTGCTTGCCAACAGGAAGATAACCAAAAGCGAGAACATAGCCGGAACACCAAAAATGTTTGTCAACGACATGGTAAAAAATATCTGGAAAGCATTTGCGGTAACAGTCTTCATCGCCATTCTTGCCGGTCCATTCTCCATCTTCGACGGTGAGTCACAGAGCCACGAGCTACCTATAACAGCCACAATTATTATCTGTATCAGCCTTGCAGCATTCATTACAGGACTTGTGCTGAAAAGCAATACCATAATATTATGTAACTGCGCAGGCGCATACAGCAGCACAAGCGCGGCACTTGAAAGCAACGGAGCAATGGAAATGGCTGCCGTATTCATGGCCGGACTGATAATGATGGTGGTGCCGGCACTGATAATATTGTATAGAATGAAACGCGCAGGGGAAGGCGCGGCGCAGGCAGAAAATAACGAGTAAAACGCTAACCAAGGAGAAAAATGTTTAAACCGTTAGACCCACTGCTGCACAGCGAACTGCGATTGGCTGTAATGTCGCTGCTGTTAAGCGTAGACGAAGCCGACTTCGTTTACCTCAGGGGACAAACGAAAGCCACCGCAGGCAACCTGAGCGTGCAGCTTGACAAGCTGAACAATGCAGGATACATTGAAATACAAAAGAGCTTCCAGGGCAAGAAGCCGCACACAACATGCCGCATAACGGACAAAGGGCTGAAAGCTTTTGAAGAGTATGTAGATGCCCTGAAAAGCTACATTCCGCAACAATAGCGGATACATGCAGTTGACTTTACTGCGCAAGAGTATAAAGACACTGGCAACCGAAGCCTGCACGGCATGCCATATCCACAATGCCGCAAACAGAAAAAAAGGGAACCAACCGAAGCTGGTTCCCTTTTTCTGTTTATGCAGTAACATTATTTCTCCAATGTTGCCAACACCTCAATCTCAACCAAAGCGCCTTTAGGCAAAGTCTTAACGGCAACGGCTGAACGTGCGGGGAACGGCTCCTTGAAGAACGTAGCGTAAACTTCGTTCATTGCAGCGAAGTTGTCCATGTCAGAGAGGAACACGGTTGTCTTTACCACGTGGCTCAGGTCGATGCCTGCCTCGGCAAGAACGTTTGTCACGTTAGTGAGCGACTGACGAGTCTGCTCCTTTATTCCGCCTTCTGCAAACTCACCCGTAGCAGGGTCGATGGGCACTTGTCCTGATGCGAACACGAATCCGCCGGCAACTATTGCCTGGCTGTAAGGGCCTAAAGCCTTAGGCGCCTTGTCTGAATGTAATGCTTTCATTTCCGTTATTTATATTTTAAAGGTTTGTCAATCAACTTTATCCACGGCCTTATTTCAGGCTGAATCCCTTCTTTGCAAGTCCTTCCTTTATAGCCTCAACATGCTCGTGGTTGCGGGTTTCGAGCTTAACGCGCAGCTCGCACCTGTTGATGCTGTGGCTGTATACGCCGCGCTCGTGGTGTACGCTGAGCACGTTGGCACCCATCGCAGCCAGCACTTCGATAACCTCGAGCAGCTGTCCGGGCTTGTCGTCAAGCTCCATGGCGAGCGTGCAGATACGTCCGCCCTTGTCGAGACCGCGGTTTACGACACGGTTCAGGATGTTTACGTCGATATTTCCGCCGCTCACAAGACAGATGGTCTTCTTGCCCTTGATAGGCACCTTGTTGAACATAGCCGCAGCAACGCTCACAGCACCTGCACCCTCGGCTATCATCTTCTCCTCCTCCATCAGTCGGAGTATCGCAGCGCAAATCTCGTCTTCGCTTACGAGGGCTATGTCGTCGACATACTTCGAGCATATTTCGTAAGTAAGGTCGCCAGGAGTCTTCACTGCAATACCGTCGGCAACGGTAGACACGCTGGCAAGAGTTTCGGGATGATGGTCGCGTATGCTCTCATACATGCTCGGCGCTCCGGCTGCCTGCACGCCGTAAACCTTGACACCAGGCTTGAGCGACTTTATCGCGTATGCAACACCGCTTATCAGTCCGCCGCCGCCAATCGGCACGACAACAGCCTCAACGTCTGACAAAGCGTCGAGCAGTTCGAGGCCTATCGTACCCTGTCCTGCAATCACATGGTCGTCGTTGAACGGGTGGATGAACGTATATCCATGCTCGTCGCGGAGCTGGAGCGCACGCTGGTATGCGTCGTCGTAGACACCGGGCACAAGGCAAATCTCCGCACCGAGACGGCGGGTAGCCTCAACCTTGCTTATCGGTGCGCCCTCAGGCAGGCAGATAAGCGACTTTATGCCGTGGCTTGTAGCGCCGAGCGCAACACCCTGGGCATGGTTGCCGGCTGAACAGGCTATAACGCCCTTCTTCTTCTCCTCGTCGCTCAGCTGCGAAATCTTATAATAAGCTCCACGCACCTTGAACGAGCCGGTAATCTGCAAATTCTCCGGTTTAAGGTAAATATCACTCTCTGGGTTCAGCTTGGGCGCATGCACGAGGTCGGTGCGCCTAAGAATCTTACTAAGCACGTAACGTGCCTTGTACAGATCATCTAAATTAAGCATATTTTTCGTTTTTCAATATTCGATATGCAAATTTAGGCAAAATATCTGATACTTATATCCGACAACACAAAGAATTTTACATTTTAAAATGATAAAAAATGCTATCAGACCACTCCGCGCCAACAGCCTCGCACGGTCTGGCTGCCCCCAGTGCGGCGCCCCACCGGGCACTGGCGCAGGCCTATGCGGGCACAAAACGCAACAAACTTATAACCGGTTGATTTTCAACGGTTTGCAAAACATGGTCTTTTAGCGTGCAAAAGGTTACCTTTTAGCATGTAAAAGGTAACCTTTTGTATTGCAATAGGATGCAAATTGGAAATATTAGTATCGTTCGTACATTACGGCACCGTCACCTCATGTCGCCCGGCGCAGTGCCGAAATGGTCCTTAAAGCACTTCGAGAAGTAAGACGGCGACGAGAAACCCACCTCGTAAGATATTTCAGACACGGTCATGTTGGTTGTCTTCAGCAAATGCTCGGCACGCTTAAGCCTCGTCACACGTATCAGCTCGACCGGCGACGAGCCCGTAAGCTGCTTCACCTTGCGGTACATCTGCACACGGCTTAGGTTGAGCGCGGCACTCACAGTCTCGACAGTCAGGTTAGAGTCGGCAAGGTATTCCTCAACCACACGACGGAAGTCATCCATGAAACGGCTGTCCACGTCGCCGCACTCTTTCTGCACATTATCGGCCACAACGCCGTACACATATTTAAGCCTCTTACGGTTTTCGAGCAGGTTGCGCACGCGCGACACCAGCACCTTGCTGCTGAACGGCTTCGTTATATATGCGTCCGCGCCACAGTCGTAGCCCTCGGCACGTTGCTCGGCAAAGGCCTGCGATGTCAGCAGGATAACAGGCACGTGGCTCGTAGCAGTGGCCTCCTTTACACGCCGGCACATCTCAAGGCCGTCCATGACAGGCATCAGCACGTCGCAGATTATAACGTCAGGCACATTCTTAAGTGCAATATCAAGCCCCTCCTTGCCATTTCCCGCCAGAATGACGTCATATTCGCCATGCAAAATCGAGGCCACATACTGCCTTACCTCTATATTGTCGTCGACTATGAGCACCAGCAGGCGCGAGTCTGAAGGCACCACGCCGCCATTGGCGTCACCGGCTGCTGTTTCGGCAGCGTCTTGCCGCCCGTCATGTCCGCCGTCGGACACACCTTCGCCACCGCCGTCCTTGCCGGCGACAGGCACCTGCACGGCATGGAAGCCATTGCCACTGCCGGCGCCAGGCTGCTGCTGCGACGGCTCCGGTGCATCAGCGCCACAGTTAAGCGGCAATCTTACAACAAACTCGGAGCCCTTGCCCTCGACGCTGTCTACCGACACGTTGCCACCGTGGAGTTCCACAAAGGCCTTCACAACGGCCAGCCCCACACCGGTGCCGCCACTGTTGTTTTCCACCCGGTAAAACTTATCGAATATCTTGCCTACGCTGTCCTTCGACATGCCTATGCCCGTATCGGCCACGGATATCTCGGCATAGCCACCACTTTCGGCCACCTTCACAGTTATGCAACCACCCTGCCTGTTATACTTAAGCGCGTTGCTTATCAGGTTGTAACAGATGCATTCCACCTTGTTATAGTCGGCCTTGATGTTCAGGCACACGCCGGCGTCTATGCTTATCGCCACCTTGTGCGCAGCTGCGAGCGACTTGAAGTCGTCCACCCACATCCTTATGCTGTCGCAGAGGTTAAACTCGGTCAGCGCCAGCGTCATCTTACCGTCCTGTATCTTACGCAGGTCTAGTATCTCACTGACAAGATTAAGCAGCGTGGCGGCGTTGCGCTTAACCGTCGCCAGCATCTGCCTTTGTGCCGGTGTGATGTTATCGTCGTCGAGGATACGCTCCACCGGGTCGGCTATCAGCGTCAGCGGGGTGCGCAGGTCGTGGCTTATGTCGGTGAAGAAAGCCAGCTTGGCGTCAGCCGCCTCGCGCTCCATGCGCCTTTTCACCATTGCCATGCGGTATGATATGACGAACACCACCAAGACAAGAACCAATATGACAATGCTCAGCATGAAGTAAATCTTCTGGTGGCTGTACTGCGTGAAGAAGAAGTCCAACTTGCCATGGAGTTCCTCGAGCTGCGAACTCATGTGGCTTATCTCCTCCGCCTGCATGAGCATAGTCTCCGCATTGTCCTTCGTTACGAGGGCCGCCTTCATGTAGTTGTCCTTCTTGTAAGGCCTGCCCTCAAGTATGTTGAGCGCCAACTGTATGACGAGGTCGCCGCGCGTAGGGTATATGTACGAGGCGTCGAGCACACCGTCGCGCACAAGGCGTATGCCTCCGTCCTTGCCGGGCAGCGCGTCTATGCCCACGAACTTTATCTTATCACCTAACCCGAGGCGGCGTGCCACCTGCCATGCGCCGAACGCCATACGGTCGTTATGGGCGAACACATAGTCAGGACGCACGCCTGCGGCAAACACGCCCTCGGCTATACGCCGTCCGCTTTCCTGCTGCCATGTGCCGCTCTGGCTTGCAACAAGCCTTATGCCGGGATACTTCGACAGGGCTTCGATAAAACCTTTGTGGCGTTCAATGGCCGGCGACGAGCCTTCAAGACCCATTATCTCAGCCACCGTGCCCTTGCCTCCGAGCTTGGATGCGATGTATTCTCCGATGGTACGCCCTATCTTTACGTTGTCACCCCCGATAAAGGCTGTGTACTTGCTGTCGCCCGCCCTGCGGTCAAAAAATATCACGGGAATGCCTTTACCGTAAGCCTTAGCTATTGGCTTGGTAACGGAATTCACCTGGTTAGGTGCAACAATGAGTATGTCTACACCGTCGTCTACAAAGCGGTTTATCTGCTCTGCCTGCTTCTCGTCCTCGTCATCTGCCGACTTTATGCTTAACTCCACGTTTTCGTGGACGTACACCGCGTCGCGCAATTCGTTGTTAAGCTTGTTGCGCCAGATGTCTTCACTGCACTGCGACACGCCTATTACGTAACGTTTCTTACCACTTGAGCATGACGAGAAACAAACCGACAGACAGAATAAAGACAACAAGACGAGAACATCAAACACGCAGGAAGGACGGCAGGACGACGCATGGCGCGTCTTGCTGAAAGTTCGCCTTGCAGCCGTAAGCGCATTGACGGACAGATATAAGCCCGCAAGCGCCCCACCAATCATTCTCATTCCAAACATCTGTTCCCGTCTTATTATAAAACCGTCGGCCTTGCGTCAGACGTCAAGTCTCCACACGCTGCCGTCCTTTGTGTCGTTAACCTCGAAGCCGGCTGCAGCCAGTTCGTCGCGTATGCGGTCGCTCGTGGTCCAGTCCTTGGCAGCCTTGGCCTTGGCGCGGAGGTCGAGCACCATGTCGACTACCTTGCCGAAGGCTTCCTCACGCTTCTTGCTTCCGCCGCTTTCAGCCTCTTTCAGGCCGAGGATGTCGAACGCGAAGAGGCGCATAGCACCATCGAGTTCTTCAAGGTCGGCTGCCGATATGGCGCCCTTATGGTCGAGTATTATGTTTATTACGTGGCAAGCCTCGAACAGAAGGCTTATCACCACGGGGGTCTGCATGTCGTCGTTCATGGCGTCGTAGCACTTCTGGCGCAGCGAGCCTACAAACTCCTTCACCTGTGCGTCGCTTTCGGCTGACGGCTTGATGCGTTTCAGGTCGGCCAGTCCGGTCAGCAGGCGTGCCAGCCCCTTCTCGCTTGCCTGCAAGGCTTCGTCAGAGAAATCGACCGTGCCGCGGTAGTGGGCGGAGAGTATGAAGAAGCGTATCGTCATTGGCGAGTACGCCTTTGACAGCAGCTTGTGTTCGCCCGTGAAGAACTGTTCGAGCGTAATGAAGTTGCCGAGGCTCTTGCCCATCTTCTGTCCGTTGATGGTTATCATGTTGTTGTGCATCCAGTACTTCACCATCTGGCTGCCCTGCGATGCCACGGCCTGAGCTATCTCGCACTCGTGATGCGGGAACACGAGGTCCATGCCGCCGCCGTGTATGTCGAAATGCTCGCCCAGATACTTTCTGCCCATGGCCGTACACTCGCAGTGCCAACCGGGGAATCCGTCACTCCATGGGCTCGGCCAGCGCATGATGTGCTCGGGCTGTGCCTTCTTCCACAGGGCGAAGTCGGCCTGGTTGCGCTTCTCTCCCACTCCGTCGAGCTGGCGGCTGGCGTCTTTCACATCGTCAAGATTGCGGCCTGACAGTATGCCGTAATGGTATTTCTCGTTATACTTCGCAGTGTCGAAGTAAATGCTTCCGTTGCTCTCGTAAGCGAAACCGTTGTCGAGTATCTGCCTTACCAGCTCCTCCTGCTCGATGATATGGCCCGTGGCATGCGGCTCTATGCTCGGCGGCAGCACGTTGAGCGCCGCCATTGCGTCGTGGTATCGGTTGGTGTAATACTGCGCTATCTCCATAGGCTCGAGCTGTTCGAGGCGCGCCTTCTTGGCTATCTTGTCCTCGCCTTCGTCGGCATCGTGCTCAAGATGGCCCACGTCCGTGATGTTGCGCACGTACCTCACCTTGTATCCGAGATGCTTCAAGTAACGGAAAAGTATGTCGAAAGTTATGGCCGGGCGGGCATGTCCCAGGTGCGGGTCGCCGTAGACGGTAGGTCCGCAGACATACATGCCGACGTTAGGGGCATGCAGTGGTTCAAACCGCTCTTTGCTTCGTGTAAGCGTATTGTAAATCAAGAATTTCTGTTCCATGTTCTTTTGATATTTATTCCAATTGCAAAGTTAGTGCAAATCGAGCTAAATGCAAAATAAAAAGGTAGTGAAACGAACTTTTATTTTCATTTACGAGATGCAGCCTAACTTATACAAAGTTACCGCAAATCGAGCTAAATGCAAAATAAAAAGGTAGTGAAACGAAAATGCGTATCAAAAATTACAGTCTTGCCAAAGGTGGCATATTACATTGCAAAAGACGGCATATTACACGCCGAAAGGTGACCTTTTACAAGGCAAAAGGCAACATATTGCACGGTAATAGGTAACAACCTGGCTGACAGAACATTAGCAAACTATCAAAAAACCGGGGCATACAGGCGAATATGAGGTTTCAGACCACAACACGCCGAAAATTCAGCAACACATCAGTAATGCATATTCAAACATCCGTAAAATATCCACACCGGAATAGTCTTAAATGCCTTAACTTTGCAACGGGACAAGTAAATACCACTATAACGACCTAACACGCAACGGAATGAAAACAGCAATAATATCGACGGCAATGCTGATGTTCTTCGCCACGACAGCCGTCTCGTGCGGCAACGATGACTACGACAGTTACACAGGACAGAACGTAGTAAATGGAACTGATAACGGCGAGAGTGAAAACGACAGCACACAACAAAGCAACAACAACGGACAAAACGAAGAAGAAATGACAAGGAAAATCACAATCAGCGCGGGCGGGGCAAACTTTACCGCCACACTTGCAGACAACAGAACGGCACAAGCATTCGCAAGCATGCTGCCGCTGACGCTCGACATGAACGAACTTAACGGCAACGAAAAGTACTTTTACCTTGACAGCAACCTGCCAGCCGACAGCAACAACCCGGGAACCATCAACGCAGGCGACATCATGCTCTACGGCTCGGACTGCCTCGTGCTGTTCTACAAGACGTTCAGCACATCATACAGCTACACAAGGATAGGTTCGGTAGACAATCCGCAACAACTGGCAGAGGCCTTGGGCAGAGGCAACGTTAAGGTGACTTTCAGCGCGGCTGAATAAGAACAGCTTCATAATATCAAAGGTTTTTTAGGTCTGAAATGTAAGGAACGGAGACCGCCGACAACTTGGCCGGTCTCCGTTACGCTCTTTTTATATAAAGAAAAAACGCTATCCTTACTGGCAATCACAACAAAATTAAGAGAGAATCATTATAGCCTCAACGGCTTATCTGTAATTAATCACTATTGTAACCTTTACCTCCTCGAACTTCGTATTGCTCCGTCCGGGCCTATATGGGTCTGAACACGCCAACACATATATGCGGCTCTGGTTTTGTTTTCCGACCGTAAGAACCATCTTGTAAGAATCAGGAGAGTATTTTTCAGTAAAGTTTCCTGTTCTTGACTCTCGCTTGAAAGCTGAGATAAACTTGCCTGCATCAGCATTTTCCAAACTCAACACGTTGATGATATTCCTTACTTTAAGTGTGTTCGGATCACGATCCACCACCGAGGTGTAGCTGCTTGTCCCTGCTGCCGAATATTCATCAACAAGCTTGTCTATCGAATTCTGTGCCATGACATTAGTCATAAAGCATATCAGAAATACTGCGATTATAACAATTCTGCGTTTCATATGTTTAACAAATCATTCATTCAACATTTCTTCTATCTGTCTGCGCATCTCAGGATCATCTATTCCTTCAAGCACTTCCTTCTTCGCATTTTTTGCAACTTCCGCTTCATTGACCTGTGCCTCTATACGTTTGGCATCTTCAATAGTACTCTCTATGTTGCTGCGGATGCGGCTCAGGTCATCTATGCGCTTACCGTTTTCAATGACATAGCTTCCGCCATATAAGCGTGCGAGCATACGTTCTTCATGATAATCAGAGTAAAACGTGATACCGGCAAGCAGCATCAACACAACAGCCGTAGCCCTTACGGCACGACGGAATACGGATACAATCTGTGCCTTGCGCTCATTGTCGGACGGCAGTGAGCCGAAAGCGGCGAACATGGGGCGGTAACGCCTCAACTGCTCGGGCAGGTCGCTGCGGCCGAACTGTCTGTAAAGCCACTTCTCCTCGGCAAGCGTTGTCTCGCCGTCGAAAAACTTTTCGATGAGCCTTTCGGCCCGTTCTATGTCTTTAGTCCTCATCATCCTTATCGTTAAGAAAATGTTTCCTCACTGCAATACGCGCCCTGCTGAGCATCTTCCGCACCGATTCCTCGCTGCTGCCGGTAAGGCGCGCAATCTCTGAAAACTCCATTCCGTCTATATGGCGCAGGCGGAGCACCACCTGCTGGGCTGCCGGCAAGGTGTCGACTATGGCCATCATACGGTCTGACACGCCGACGTAAATGTCGCCGGCAGCCGGTGCCGGCAGCGCCACGCACTCCACGCTGACCGTAGGCCGGCGGCGGCGCAAGCGGTCGATGCAAAGATTGCGCACAAGCACTCTTGCCAAAGGGGCTAACGGCGAACGCAAGGTACCGACCATATCGCACAGCTTCACGAAAGCATCCTGCACTATGTCCTCTGCATCTTCGGCACAGCCGAGATAGCCGCGGGCCATCTGCAAAAGCATAGGGCGCATGGTTTCTGTCTCACGTTCAAAGTCCCTTACGGTCATATATCAGATTTTATTCAACTTGTCTGTATCTATCTTGCCCTTCGCGGAGGTCTGCATATCCTCCACACAGGATGCAAATTCCACTTTCATATATGATATGCTTTTACTCCACCAGTGATTGCACACATACCGATATGGCATTTACAATGCGATTATATCGCACCTGATCAGAATTTGTTGAGCTTGCTCGTGTTCGCCATTGGGCTGCCACCGCCTTACAGATCAACATTGTCTGTCTCGCCAGAAAACGTCATGTGCAGGACACCAGACTTGTCAATATATACCGACTTGCAGTCAAGATTGATATCAAGATTGCCCAAATCGCTACAATCTAGATTCAGACAGGCGCCACTTAAATTTATGTTTGAATTTTTATCGTGCGACGGCGAAGTTATGAACAGCTTTAAAGGTTCACTTATATCATTTTTAGCGTTTTTATCACACTTCCTTTTAACATCAACATTTACGACTCCATCTTCAACCGTAATGACAGCCATGTCGGATGTATCATTTCCCGCATGCAATACAACTTTATATTTATCGCCCTGAGTATAGTAGACTTCAACATTGGAATAGCAATTTACACCAAGGAAATCTTTCAAATCGAGAGTCTCCTTTATTACACCATTCTCATTATCAGAAACCGGTGCTGATTTAGGAAAATAAACCTTTTCCTCAGCTTTGACACTACAAACTGTAAGTGTTAAGAACACGGCTAAAAACGCAAAAGTAAGTCTCTTCATCTTCATAATTATTCGATTTAAATTGTTTCCTTTTGCTTATACTACGCAAAAATACGCTATTTGTGACATAGAAAAACAGACTTTTTTCAAAAAATTTTTCTCCATCCACAATCCAGGCAGTAATATTCGCTGTAACCGTCTGTATTTCAACAAATTATAAAAGGCATATTTCGCATTATGAAAGGTGCCCTTTTATAGCACAAAAGACCACCTTTTAGAAAGTAAAAGGTGGTCTTTTGCAAAGCCGTATGTTTTAAGGCATACCGCAGTCGGCGGCAGCTTATGCCTCTTTCTGCCTTGTACCCATGCGCGCCTCGACGACGTTGATGACGTAGTCGGCCAGTTTCTCGCACTCTGAAACCACGTCCATGTACATCGTACCGATAGCGTAAGTGTACTCGTGGGCATTCACGTCGTTGATGTTCTGGCTGCGCAGCTGGTCGCGGTAGTTGTTTATCTCGTTCTCTATGTTGAACGAGCGGTTCACGTCGAGCTTGTCCTTGCGCCCGGACAGCATTATGTTCATCTGGGTGAGGCTATCGTCGGTCAGTTCGAACATCTGGTGCAGGTGCTCGTACTGGCGCTCGGTGAAGTCTTCCTTACCCTTCACCTTACGGTTAATGGAGCGTGCTATGTTGTAGCAGCTGTCGCCGATGCTCTCAATCTCGGATATCTCGCGGAGCATGGCACGTATCTTGGCCTTGGTCTCGTCGCTGAGGTGCGCGTCGCTGACACGGTCAAGATATTTTGCAATCTCTATCTCCATGTTGTCGCTGATGCCTTCGTATTTCTCGATACGGCTGAACAGTTTGTTGAAGTCAGCATCGTTCTTGGTGCCAAGCAACTCGCGGACGAAACCGAACATGCGCTGTATGCGCTCGGCAAAGAGCTGTATCTCCTTCTGCGCCTCGAGCACCGACAGCTCGGGAGTCTTCATGATGGTGTCGCCGCCGATGTAGCGCAGGCGGAACTCGTCGTCGCCTTCCTTAGTCTTGGGCTTGATCAGCCAGCATACGACTTTGGATATTTGAGGTATGAACCATATTAATATAAAGGTGTTGCAGATGTTGAACGCCGTATGGAATGCCGCAAGTACGACCGAGAGCAACGCCGGGTCGAGCGAACCTGAAGCCGGGTCGTAGCCTACGATAGAGCAAACGCCGTCGACAAAAGGATAGAAAACGCACAGCACCCACAACACTCCGAATATGTTGAACACCAAGTGGGCCATGGCTGCACGCCGTGCCTGGGTGTTTGCACCGAGGGCTGCAAGGTTGGCGGTAGCCGTCGTTCCGATGTTCTCGCCCATCACGAGGGCGATGCCGAGGTATATCGGAAGCACGCCGCTCGAACAGAGCATCATCGTAATGGCCATAAGGGCGGCCGACGACTGGAGTATGCAAGTAAGCACGGTGCCTATCAACAGGAACACGATAATCGTAGCATAACTGCCCGTATCGAAAGAGCTGAAGAATTCGATTAGCTGCTTGTTATGTCCAAGATCCATCTCGTTGCCGGTCTGGCTGAGCAGGGCGAGCGAGAAAAACATGAACGCTATGCCGAAAAGGAAGTCGCCCACGTAGCGGTGGCGGCGCGTATAGATGAGCAGGATGCCGGCTATGAACGCTGGAAACACCACGTCGGTGAAGTTGAAAGAGAAACCCAAGCTCATTATCCAGGCGGTAAGCGTAGTACCGATGTTGGCTCCCATAATGACGGAAATGGCCTGGGCGAGGGTCAAAAGTCCGGCGTTGACAAACGAGACTGTCATAACCGTGGTGGCCGACGACGACTGGACGGCGGATGTTACGAACACTCCGGTAAGCATACCGGTAAACCTGTTTTTGGTCATTGTACCTAAGATGTGGCGCAACTGCGAACCGGCCATCTTCTGCAAAGCTTCGCTCATCACCTTCATTCCGTAGATGAGGAGGGCTAATGATCCGATAATCTTAAAAAAAATCCAAATCGACATATTTTAAATTAATTTGATGTCGCACATAATGCAGTATCGAAAAAACGGAGTATCTTTACAATCGTAAAATCTAAAACTGCATGAAAAATGAAACAGCTAATACAAATTCGTTGCAAAAATAATAAAAAAACGCAAAATGTCACAATAGGAAGCACTCTTTCTGAGATTTTCCGTGAATTAAATTTAAAAATGGAGTACGGCCCGCTGAGCGTTAAAGTAAACAACAAGGTAGAAGGCCTGCACTACCGCATCTACCACAACAAGGACATCGAATATCTTGACATAACATCGTCGTCGGGTGCGAGGGCTTACACGCGCACACTGTTCCTGGTGCTGTGCAAGGCCGTGCACGACCTGTGGCCGGGCTCCGAGGTGGTTATAGACATTCCCGTATCAAACGGATACTACTGCAACCTGAACATAGGACGCCCCATCACGCAGTTTGACGCAGAAGCCGTAAAACAGCGCATGCAGAAAATAATCGACGACGCAATACCTATAAGACGGTATGAAAGCACGACCGAAGAAGTGGTCGACATGTTCAACGAACTAGGCATGAAGTCGAAAGTGAAACTGCTGAAAAGCGTAGGAAGGCTTTACACGACATATTATGACCTGGACGGATACAAGGACTATTATTACGGCACCCTTCTCACCAACACGCGGCAGCTATATCTTTTCGGACTGGAAAAATACTATGACGGACTGCTGTTGCGCATCCCCTCGCGCGACAATCCGTCGCAACTGGGCGAGCTGGTACGCCAGGACAAGATGTTCGACATATTCAAGGAACACCACCGCTGGCAAAAGATTCTCGGCATATCTACCGTCGGCGACTTCAACGAGGCTGTACAGAAAGGCATGTCGACCGACCTGATAAACGTATCGGAAGCTCTCCAGGAAAAGAAGATTTCACAGATAGCCGACATGATCTCGACACGGCGAGGCGTGAAAGTGGTGCTAATATCAGGACCGTCGTCAAGCGGCAAGACCACATTCTGCAAGCGCCTGTCAATCCAGCTGCTGACATGCGGTATCAAGCCCGTGCAGATTTCGCTCGACGACTACTTCGTAAACAGGGAGGAAACCCCCAGGGACGAACACGGCGAATACGACTACGAAAGCCTTTACGCACTCAACATACCACTGCTGAACAGCCAGCTCAACGCCCTGTTTGCCGGCGAGGAAGTGGAACTGCCGAAATATAACTTTCAGACAGGACGCAGCGAAAAGAGCGGACGCAGGCTCAAAATGAACGACGACAACATTCTCGTAGTCGAAGGAATACACGCACTCAACCCCGAACTTACAGCCTTGATACCCGAAGAACAGAAGTTCCGCGTCTATGCGTCGGCGCTCACCACAATCCTGCTTGACACGCATAACTACATACCGACAACCGACAACAGGCTGCTGCGCCGCATCATACGCGACAACAAGTACCGCGGAGTGAGCGCAATGGAGACCATTCGCCGATGGCCGAGCGTGCGTGCAGGAGAAAACAAATGGATATTCCCCTACCAGGAAAACGCCGACGTTATGTTCAATACGGCAATGCTGTTCGAGCTTGCCGTAATAAAAAGCCAGGCAGAACCGCTGCTCGAACTTGTGCCCGAAAACGCCGACGAGCACGCCGAAGCCTACCGCCTGCTGAAATTCCTGAAATACATTGCTCCGATACAAAACCGACAGCTGCCGCCAACGTCACTGCTGCGCGAATTCCTCGGTGGCAGTTCCTTCAAATACTAAGGTATCCTGCACGGCGCCGTCAGGCAGGACACTTTCCACCATTATATATATAGCGGCATGGCAGGAGACGGCGGAACTGACGCACAAAGTATTTTGGAACAAAGCTTTAACTTTTAACCACACCGCATAAAACACCATAACGAAGGCCCTTGCATTACCAAAATGCAAGGGCCTTATACATATACCTACTTATAAATTAACACCAAAACCATAAACCTTCAGACAGCTTACAGACAAGCAAAATGTAACCAAACACATCCTTGTATACGTCTAGGCACGTCCAATCAGCTATCAATCTGTTACGACACACGCCGAAAAGCGTGCTGCAAGGCACAAAAAAAGCCGTCAAAACATGGAGTAAACCTGTTTGTTTATAAATTTATCAAAAAACATTTTGATAATTCAATAATCTTTCCGAACTTTGCAAAAAATGCAACAAGGGCAACAACCTTACGGTAACAGCCACGACTGTCCGGTTAATAAAGCACCATGTTGCACTGATGAAAAACATGATTAACAAGCTCAAGCTAAAAATACTTTGATTTATGGCAGAAGAATTGGAAGTAAAGCAATTAGACGATGTCGTAGTGCGTTTCTCGGGCGACTCGGGCGACGGTATGCAGCTGGCGGGCAACATTTTCTCGACAGTTTCAGCTACGGTAGGTAACGGAATCTCAACATTCCCCGACTATCCGGCGGACATCCGCGCCCCGCAAGGCTCGCTTACGGGCGTATCAGGATTCCAGGTACACATTGCAAGTGGCCGCGCATACACGCCCGGCGACATGTGCGACGTGCTCGTGGCAATGAACGCCGCAGCGCTGAAGACACAGTACAAGTTCGCCAAGCCACAGGCAACGATCATCATCGACACTGACAGTTTCGGTCCCAAAGACCTCGAAAGGGCCGAGTTCAAGACTCAAGACTACCTCGGAGAGATGGGCATCGACCCCGACCGTGTGGTCGCCTGTCCAATAACACAGATGGTTAAAGACTGTCTTGCCGACAGCGGAATGGACAACAAGGCCATACTGAAGTGCCGCAACATGTTCGCACTCGGTATCGTATGCTGGCTGTTCAACCGCGACATAAGCTTCGTCGAAGCGTTCCTGCGCGAGAAGTTCGACAAGAAGCCGGCCATAGCCGAAAACAACATTAAAGTTGTAAACGCCGGTTATGACTACGGACACAATGTAAGTGCAAGCGTACCGGCAACATACCGCATCGAATCTAAGAACAAGGTGAAAGGCCGCTACATGGACATCACCGGCAACAAGGCTACCGCATACGGACTCATTGCAGCCGCTGAAAAGGCCGGAATGAAACTGTATCTTGGCTCATACCCCATCACTCCTGCCACCGACATCCTGCACGAGCTGGCCAAACACAAGTCTCTCGGCGTGATGACAGTACAGTGCGAGGACGAGATTTCAGGATGCGCCAGCGCCATCGGAGCATCGTTCGCAGGCGCATTGGCCGCCACTTCCACATCAGGACCTGGCATCTGCCTCAAGTCTGAGGCCATGAACCTGGCAGTAATAGACGAACTTCCGCTCGTCGTCATCGACGTACAGCGTGGCGGTCCGTCGACCGGTCTGCCTACAAAGAGCGAGCAGACCGACCTGTTACAAGCCCTCTTCGGACGCAACGGCGAATCACCCATGCCGGTAATCGCCGCAACAAGCCCCACAAACTGCTTCGATGCAGTGTACGCTGCGGCAAAAATCGCCCTCGAGCATCTTACTCCCGTAGTGCTGCTCACCGACGCATTCGTGGCCAACGGCTCTGCCGCATGGAAGCTGCCGAACATCGACGAGCTGCCGGAGATTCATCCGCACTACGTAACTCCCGAACAAAAAGGACACTATACGCCGTACCAGCGCGACCCGGAGACCGGCGTACGCTATTGGGCGATACCCGGACAGGAAGGCTATGAACACATATTGGGCGGTCTGGAGAAAGACGGAAACACCGGAGCGATATCAACCGACCCGGAGAATCACGACAAGATGTGCCATCTGCGCGCATTGAAAGTATACAAGATTCCTGTTCCTGACGTTGACGTACTTGGCGACGCTGACGATGCCGACCTGCTTATCGTAGGCTTCGGAGGCACGTTCGGCCACTTGTACACAGCCATGTCTGTACTCAGGGAAATGGGTAATAAAGTGGCGTTGGTCCACTTCAGCTACATCAACCCGCTGCCTAAGAACACCGCCCAAGTGCTTACAAAATACAAGAAGGTGGTTGTGGCAGAGCAGAACCTCGGCCAGTTCGCCGGTTACCTGCGCATGAAGGTTGACAACTTCGCGCCATACCAGTTCAACCAAGTTAAGGGACAGCCCTTCGTTGTATCAGAACTTGTCAAGGCGTTCACCAAAATTATCAAGAATTAAGAGTTTAACCAGAAGTTAAAGACGTTGCGGATATAAATGTAGAAAAAGACGAAGGACGTGCTAGTCCACGACTTTGAGACACGCCGAACAAGCCCTTCAAGGCCGGCGCTGACAAACGGCGGAAGCATCGTTCCAAACATCTAAGAATATCCGGAACCATTTAACAGCTAAAAACATAAAAGCGATGAGTTACACTGCTCAAGACTATAAGAAGGGACAACCGCGCTGGTGTCCCGGTTGCGGAGACCATTTCTTCCTGGCTTCGCTTCACAAGGCGATGGCTGAACTCGGCGTGCCGCCGTATCAGACAGCCGTAATTTCAGGCATAGGTTGCTCAAGCCGTCTGCCGTATTACGTCAACACGTACGCCATGCAGACCATACACGGACGCGCGGCAGCAATAGCTACTGGCGCAAAGGTTGCCAATCCCGACCTGACGATATGGCAAATCAGCGGCGACGGTGACGGACTTGCCATCGGCGGAAACCACTTCATACACGCCATGCGCCGCAACATCGACCTTAACATGATATTGCTCAACAACCGTATCTACGGTCTGACGAAAGGCCAGTACTCGCCAACGTCACCGCGCGGATTCGTCAGCAAGTCTTCACCTTACGGCACGGTGGAAGACCCGTTCCTGCCCGCCGAGCTTTGCTTCGGTGCAAGAGGCCACTTCTTTGCACGCGCCGTAGCCACCGACGCAGAAGGAACAGTCGACATACTGAAGGCTGCCTACAAGCACAAGGGCGCATCTGTATGCGAGATTCTGCAAAACTGCGTAATCTTCAACAACGGCTGCTACGACTCCATTTACAAGAAGGAAGGCCGCGCCAAGAACGCCATCTACGTGCGCCACGGCCAGCCCCTGCTCTTCGGCGAGAACAACGAATACGGCCTGATGCAGGAAGGCTTCGGCCTTAAGGTTGTGAAATTGGGCGAAAACGGCATCACCGAGAAAGACATCCTCGTACACGACGCACACTGCCAGGACAACACCTTGCAGCTGAAACTCGCAATGATGGACAACGAGCATGGATTCCCCGTAGCGTTGGGAGTCATCCGCGACGTCGACGCACCAAGCTACGAAGAAGCCGTAAAGGCACAGATTGAAGAGGTGAAGGGTAAGAAGAAATACCACAACTTCGCCGAACTGCTCGAGACCAACGACACTTGGGAAGTAAAATAACACTTTACCGAATACGAAAAGCAAGAAGGATGCGCCTCATTTTGATGGTGCATCCTTCTTTTTTTATTGCAAAATAATCATAACGGAACAACAGGATACGGGATTATTTTTGTAACTTCGCAGGAAAAGGCGGCACGCACGAGCCGCACAATCTTTCCATGTCACACTAAAAAGACAACAATATGGCAAAAGAAAAGAAGAAAAACAAGAGGCTGACGAAAAACCAACTGACCGAAATGCTGCAGGACCTGTTCATGCGCAACGCGGACAAGACGCTCAGCTTCAAGCAGATATTCAAGGACTTACGCCTTGTAACCCACCCTGCGAAGATGCTCGCCGTAGAGATTATGGAAGACATGGCTTGGGACGACTTCCTAAGCAAAGTAAGCGATAATTCATACAAACTGAACATGAAAGGCCAGGTACAAGAAGGCCGGTTCATACGCAAGTCTAACGGCAAGAACAGCTTTGAACCTGACGACGGCGGCAAACCAGTATTCGTGGCCGAGCGCAACTCGAAGTCGGCGCTTACCGGCGACCGCGTCCGCGTAACTTTCATGGCGCGCCGGCGCAACCACATCAAGGAGGCAATGGTAACCGAAATACTCGAAAGGGCGCGCGACTCGTTTGTCGGCAAGCTGAAGGTTGAGCGCGACTTCGCCTTCCTCGTGCCCGACGGCAACGTCTTCGCCAACAACATCATCATACCCAAGAACAAGCTGAAGGGCGGCAAGACCGGCGAGAAAGCCGTGGTGAAAGTGACCAAATGGCCTGACGAGGACAACAAGAACATCATAGGCGAGATTGTCGACATACTGGGCGAACAGGGCGACAACGACGTCGAGATGAACGCAATACTCGCCCAATACGGACTGCCATACAAGTACCCGAAGCGCGTGGAGGAAGCCGCAGACAAGATAACGGGCGAGATTACCGAGCAGGACTATAACGAGCGCGAAGACTTCCGCGAAGTGACGACATTCACCATAGACCCGCGCGACGCAAAAGACTTCGACGACGCGCTGTCGATACGCAAACTGGGCGACAAGCTCTGGGAGGTAGGCGTGCACATTGCCGACGTGTCGCACTACGTCACCGAAGGGTCCATCATTGACAAGGAGGCGCAGAAGCGCGCCACGAGCGTATACCTCGTAGACCGCACCATACCGATGCTGCCTGAACACCTTTGCAACTTCGTCTGCTCGCTGCGCCCCGACGAGGAGAAGCTGACATACAGTGCCGTGTTCGACTTGGACGACAACGCCGAGATAAAATCATGGCGCCTGGTACACACGGTGATAAAAAGCAACCGCCGTTTCGCCTACGAAGAGGTGCAGCAGATACTTGAAGACAACGGCGTTGTCGACGGAACGGGACAGCCTGCGCCGCCAGCAGGACCTGAAGGATACAAGGGCGAATACGCCGAGGAACTGGTAACGCTCGACATGCTGGCAAAGAAGCTGCGCGAGGCAAGGTTCAAGAACGGCGCCGTGAAGTTCGACCGCGAGGAGATGCGCTTTGAGATAGACGAGACGGGAAAGCCCGTGCGCTGCTACTTCAAGAAGTCGAAAGACGCCAACAAGCTGATAGAGGAGTTCATGCTGCTTGCCAACCGCAGCGTGGCCGAGAGCATAGGCAAGGTGAAGAAAGGGCAGAAGGCAAAGACCCTGCCCTACCGAATACACGACGCGCCCGACCCGACGAAGCTGGAAACCCTGCGCGAGTTCATCGTGAAATTCGGCTACCGCCTGAAGACTGCCGGCACGAAAGGCGAGATATCGCGCAGCCTCAACAAGCTGATGGACGACTGCAACGGCAAGCGCGAACAAAACCTTATCGAGTCGGTAGCGCTCAGGGCGATGATGAAAGCCAAGTACAGCGTGCACAACATAGGTCACTACGGACTGGCGTTCGAGTACTACACCCACTTCACCAGCCCCATACGCCGCTATCCCGACACAATGGTGCACCGCCTGCTGACACGCTACCAGAACGGCGGACGCAGCGCCAACAAGGAGTACTACGAAGAACTGTGCGAGCACTCGAGCGACATGGAGATAATAGCACAGAACGCCGAGCGCGACTCCATAAAGTATAAGATGGTGGAATACATGGCCGACAAGATAGGCAACAAGTACGACGCACACATAAGCGGCATCACATCGTACGGCATTTACTGCGAAATCGACGAAAACCACTGCGAGGGAATGGTGCCCATGCATGACCTTGACGACGACTATTACGACTTCGACGAGCGCAACTACTGCCTCGTAGGACGGCGCCACCACCACAAATACCAGCTGGGCGACCCCATTAAAATCATAGTAGCCAAGGCCAACATAGAGAAAAAGCAGCTCGACTTCGCACTCGACGAGGACTGACAACGACCGGCTGAAGGACCGGTAACGGCATATAAGCCACCAACGCCTTGAGGACGTACAGAAAGCCCCGCGCATCGGAACCGGCATTGCCGGATGGCTGCCGGATTAAGGTCTGAAGCCGGAAAAACATCATACAAGACGTGCCAAAACCACATAGCGGAACACTTCCGTGCATGGTTTTGGCACGTCTTACTTTACTCCTATCATACGAACCCAAACCATTTTGAGAGCCTTCGCAACCCTATTTCATAACAGTCTGAAATTCAATGCGTTGCAAAAGGCCGTCTTTTAGCCTGCAAAAGGAGGCATATCAGGAGGCAAAAGGTAACCTTTTGCAACGCGAAACATATCCTTCAGGAAAAGCGCCGCAGCCGGCACGCGCCATACAGGCCGTGCATACATGGCGCCGACGCCCGATAAGTACAACGCGACGGGCACAAAGAAAGCGGAAGGTTGAAAACACGACGACGTCAGACATGCGTCCGCCGTGCTTGCACCCTTCCGCGAAACAATCTTTTTACCTTATATTTACTTATCTACCTTTTCCAATATAGAGGCCGGCAGTTCGGGCATTGCGCCGCTCTGCGTACATACGTATGCAGACACTTCCACAGCCAGCTTGTGAGCGTCGGCAACGCTCATGCCGCTCAATATGGCCGAGCAGAACGCTCCGGTGAACGAGTCGCCCGCACCGACGGTGTCCACTACGTCTACATGCGGCGTAGGCTGGAACGACACGCAGCCGGGCGTGAACACGTAGCTGCCGTTGACTCCGCACGTAAGCACGAGCATGTCGAGGTTGTACTTGCCTAAAATCAGCCAGCACTTGTTGCTCATGTCGAGTCCCGGATAGTCGAACATGCGGCCTATCATGACAAGCTCCTCGTCGTTGATTTTAAGTATGTTGCAATGCTTCAGCGAGTCCATCAGCACTTCCTTTGTATAGAAGTTCTGGCGCAGGTTTATGTCGAAAATCTTTAACCTGCCGCCACCGTCGGGCATGGTTTCGAGGAATTTCCTTATAGTAGTCCGCGAAACGATGTTCCTCTGTGCCAGCGAACCGAAGCACACGGCACGGCAGCTCTTTGCCACTTCCTCAAGTTCCGGCGTGAACGGGATGTTGTCCCACGCCACGTTTTCACGTATGTCGTACGTCGGCACGCCGTTGTCGTCAAGCTCAACCTGCACCGTACCCGTCGGATAAGGTGTCTGCGGCATTATGTAGTCGAGCCCTTTCGCATCGAGCGCCGCCAGCGTTTCGTCACCGAGCTTGTCCTTTCCCACGGCGCTGATTGCAATCGAATGGAAGCCGAACTGCTTCACATGATATGCAAAATTAGAAGGTGCGCCACCAAGTTTCTTACCTTCGGGGAGAACGTCCCACAATGCTTCTCCCAATCCTACGATTATGTCAGTTTTCATAATTATTGTTTTTTAGGTTTTAATGCCGCGCGGGTTACGGCCTGACCGGCATTCGGCGGGCTTGTCCGCCATGCCTGTGCCGCCTGCCGCCGTACGCCCCGGCGACTCTTTGTCAATGTTTTACTTTGTTTATATAACTGAAAAGATATACCACGCCGACAGCCATTACCGCTACGGCTCCAGCCTGACCAATGGCATCGCTGGCAAATCCCATGAGCAGCGGGAACACCGTTCCGCCGAACAGACCCATTATCATAAGTCCCGAAACCTCGTTCTGCTTGTCGGGTTCAGACAGCAGAGCCTGCGAGAACACTATCGAGAATATGTTCGAGTTACCGTAACCTACAAGGGCAATAGCTGCGTATAATACTATTTTAGACGTTCCGAAGAGCATTCCCAACATGCTCAGCGCCATCATTACGACGCTTATCACGAAGAACGTCTTGTTGTTCATGACGCGCAGGAAGAACGAGCCTGTAAGACAGCCGACAGTACGGAAGATGAAGTAAAGGCTCGTGGCGAAGGCTGCCTCGTTAAGTGTCATGCCCAGGCGCTCGATGAGCAGCTTCGGCGCAGTGGTGTTAGTGCCGACGTCTATGCCCACATGGCACATTATACCGAGGAACGACAGCAGCACGATAGGTTTGCCGAGCAGTTTAAGGCAGTCGCCGAAGCTTGACGCCTTGCCCTCGTTCTTCTCCTCGTTTATAGGTGTGGCGAACAGCAGCAGGGCTGAAATAACACCTACGACGAAATAGACAAGGAACAGCACTTTCCAGCCGAAGCCGAACGAAGGCATGGCTGCCGTGGCCCCCCACATGGCAATGTAGGGTGCAAGGAACGATGCTATGGCCTTCACGAACTGGCCGAACGTAAGCGTGCTGGCAAGGTTGCCGCCCTGGAGCACGGTTGAAATCAGAGGATTAAGTGATGTCTGCATCAGAGCGTTGCCTATTCCGAGCAGGCAGAACGAGGCGAGCATCACTCCGAAACTGCTTCCGCACAGCGGCATTACGAGTGAAACTACCGTCACGACAAGCGAGAGCAGCACGGTATTCTTACGTCCTATGCGGTTCATCAGCATGCCCGTAGGCACTGAAAAGATGAGGAACCAAAAGAACACCATCGAGGGGAAGATGTTAGCAACAGAGTCGCTCAGTCCAAGGTCGGCCTTGACATAATTGGACGCTATGCCCACAAGGTCTACAAAGCCCATGGCAAAGAAGCAAAGCATCACGGGCACCAACTTCATGTAATTAGTCTTGTTGTTCATGGCAATGCGTTATTTGTTTGTTAAAGGATAAACTTTCAACGAAGACACGGCGGTCTTCTTGTCGCTGCCTAGCGTCAGGCTGTTGTACGGTTCGGAAGGGAACACGAGGTTGGTCATCACCGCGCGGCCGTCGTTGCCGAACACCTCAACGCTGCTCTTGTCGACAAACACGCGCAGGCTGGTCAGCTTGCCGTGTACGGGAGCGGTTGTGACGGCCGGGAACAGCTCGCTGAACTTGTTGTCGCCTCCCTGGCGGCGGTCAAACGAAAGCGTGCCCATATTGCCGTCGTAGACAATGGTAACGTACTCGCCCTTCTGGTTTGACAGCATCATCTTAACCGTAGTGCCGTCTTGCGGGGCCATGACGAGGTCTATTTCATACGCCCCTGAAGGCGTCTTGAACATCTTCTTGACAGACAGTTCGCCAAGAGTGGCCTTCTTGCTTACCACCGCATCTCCGCGCAAGGCCGTCATCTCGGCTACGGGACGCGAACCAACGTAGTCAACGCCCTTGTCGCGGAACAGGTAAACGTCGCGCGCTATGGCGTTGGCACTTCTGAACTGGACGGTCGGCACCTGGTTGGCATACTGCCAGTTGCTCATCCAGGCTATCATAACACGGCGCCCGTCGGGAGCGTTGTCGAACGACACAGCAGCGTAATGGTCCTTGCCGTTGTCCATCCATTTCGTCACTTCAGGCTTTGTGTCGCAAGTAAACTTGTGCCCGTCGAACGTTCCGGTGAAGTACTGCGTGGCGCTTCCGCCAAACGGTCCGCCGGGGTTTATGTTGCATACAAGCACCCATTTCTTCTCGCTTGTGCCCTCGACAGGCAGCTCGAACAGGTCGGGACACTCCCAAACGCCGGCGTGCGAGCCGTACTCCTTGCCGAAACTGCTCTCGTAAGTCCAGTCCTTCAGGTTGGCGGACGAGTATATGCGCATCTCCTGCCCTGCCGCAAGTATCATTATCCAGCGGCCAGTTGCCTCGTGGCGGAACACGTGAGGGTCGCGGAAGTCTTTTTCAGTAGAAGTTATAACCGGGTTGCCAGGATATTTCTCAAACGTCTTGCCGTCGTCGGTGCTGTATGCAATGCTTTGCATCTGGGCATCGCCCCACGGCGTAGGCTTGGCCGACGTATAGAACGCAACGATTGCATTACGGCCGAAACCGGCGGAATTGTCTTTATCAACGACGGCCGAACCGCTGAACACCGTACCCCACGCATCAGGCGTAATGGCATCGCCGGCGTATGTCCAATGAACAAGGTCGGTTGAGTAAGAGTGCCCCCAGTTCATGTTGCCCCAGGTGGAGCCGTAGGGGTTATGCTGGAAATAGAGGTGGTATACACCGTCCTTATAGAACATGCCGTTAGGGTCGTTCATCCATCCGTATGCCGGCGTATGGTGGTATACCGGACGGAACTTCTCCGTGTTGGTTGTGTCGAACGTGTCTGACAGGCTCATCTTATCCCAGCACAACGAGCCCTGGGGCACGCCCTGGACGTCAATCTTGACGTCCCTGCCTGCAAAAGCCTTCAGGTCAAAGGGTACATAATAGTCTACACGCTCGCGCGCCAGGCGCACATTGACAACCACCGTGGCCTGCCTGTTGTTCTCTACTACGCACAGTTTGGCCTCAGGCGCGTCGTCCTGAACGGGCAATAACAGGTATCTCGGGGCTTCGACTACAGACACTATGTTCTGCTCGTTGGCCAGGTGGGATATCTTAAGCTGCGGCGCGGCGGGCAGTACCGACGGCACCACGGCAAATGCCAGTGCTAATAAAACGGTCTTTACTTTCATGATTATCTGTTGTTTGACATACTAAATAAGGCATGGTTTCAACCGGATGCAGACGCACTTGTAACTGCCTGGCATCCAGCCACTTTCCAAAAGGTTATGTTTTAGCTTGCAAAAGACGGTCTTTTACGTCCTAAAAGGCCGCCTTTTGCAAGCCGTTTTGCCGTCTTTAATAATAACGGACGTCAATGTTGCCCAACTCGATGGTGCCGCCATAACTGTTGACCGACCAGCAATTCTTCTGGTTGCCGTATATGCGGTTTGTGTAAGCCACGTTGTCGTTGATGTAGACCACGCACACCGAATTGTCAGTATACACGGTCACCTTGTATTCGTTGTCGGCAGGAGCGTTAAATATGTAACCGTCAATTCCGTCAATGAAACCCTTGCCGGCAGGGCCTTCCTGCTCGAAGTTGATCTTGCGCCGGCCATTGCCCTCAGGATTTACTATTATGGAATAATATTTCTCCGAATCCGTGCCACGGCAGAGCGAGATGCCGAACTTGTCGTCAGCTCCCTGCGTCTTCACGGTGAATGATATCTTATTGTGTACATTCAAACGATTGAACAGTGCATAAGCGTCACCCGTAAGCGTGTACGTACCGTTATTTACGGTAACTCCGTTGTCGCTCTTTGCCATCAGCTTGACGTCAGACACGGTCGAATATTTCTTGTCAACGCCTTCCACAGCACCAAGTGTCAGCGTGCCGTCTTCATGCTGTATAAGCTTGTGGACTACAAGGTTGCCTGCCCATTCGGGTTCGTTTGGCGATGCGCCTACGGCAGTATTGTCTTCTCCGGCACGTGTGGGGCACCATCCCCAGATGTAGCGGTTTGTACCGTCCGAGGCCGTCTTGCCGGCGTAAAAGCCGCGCGAGTCAAGGAATCCCTCATGGTCGTCGGGCCAGATGCCGCTGTCATTGGCAGTCGTGGCTTTCAGTTCGTCAAGCGTGCGCCCCTTGAAATACTGCACCCTGCGTATTGCCGAATGTTTCTCTGAATACACCAGGTACCACCAATCGCCCATCTTGAACACGTCGGGGCACTCGTAGAAGCGGTCCCACATCATTGTCATAAACACGCCTGAATGGTTCCAAGCCTTCAGGTCGGCAGAAGTGAACTCGGCAAGAACACCCTTGGTGCTTTGCTTTGTAGACACGAGCATGTGGAACATGCCGTCGTCGCCCTTGAACACGAACGGGTCGCGGAAGTCTGTCGTGCTATATCCGTAGTCAGCTCCACGCAGATAGAATGTGCGGTTCTTGGTCCACTCCTTGAAGTCGGCCGACGTTGCCACCATCACCACTTCACGATTGCTGGTGTGACCGGTGTAGAAGGTATAATAAAGCTTGTCTGCCTCGTTGTAGATGGTGCTGCCTGTACCTATGGCAGCATCGGCCTCGGCAGCCGTTCCGGTAGGAATCACCTCGCCGAGCGAAGTGTACTTGGAACAGTCCTTGGTGCTTACACCCCAGATGGGATGGTAAGTGTCAGCCGGATTAGGACGGTAGTCCTGCAGGTAAAGCACCTTGAAGTCTTGTGCCACCGGGTCATAGAACGGCATGGGGTCGCCTACATAACCAACGTAAGGACGGTAATACGTATCAGCCTTGCTTTCGTCGGTCGGGGCGAAATATTCTGTTGTGTTATTCCAATCCTTCTGAGTCAAGACAGGATCATCGGCGTCGGAACAGCCACTGAAGGCTGTCAGGAATGCCGCCAAAGCAAAAGGATATATCATAGTCTTCATAAAATTTATTTGGTTTAAGATATTGTTATTTCCAAGCTGCCGGCTACAGCCGGGCTGTATTGCAGGCCCTGCGCCATGCCCGCCCGTATGCCGGCTTGCCTATATTATTTATTACTCACCTTGCAGGTAATTTATTGCGTTAAGGGTCATCTTTGCCACATTGCCGTGATACTGGTCTCCGGAAGCGTCAACTCCGTATGAATACCAGTCGTAGGCACCTGAACCGATGCAGAGGACGCGTCCGCCTGCCGCATTAGCCGGATACTCCCATACTACGACAGCGCCGTCGCCGCCATAACCGAGGTCAAGTCCGCCGTGCAGGTTGCGCCAATCGTCCAATGTCGGATAACCGCCCCAGTCGGAACCTATGTGCCACTGGCAGGTACTGTTAGTTATCCTGTAGCCGGCATCACAAGTGTAAACGCCCTGCTTGCCGTCAATAGTAGTCACCAGACCCTGGTAAATCGGATGATTCTCATGTCCGTCGACAAAGAAGCTCCACGGACCTGAAGTAATCTCGCCGCTCTCTTCTACCTGTCCCCAACAGTTGTTCGGGTTGTTGCCGTCGGCAGTGGCACCAAGCTTGGCTGCGTAATAAGTGGCAAAACGAGTGAGCAACAGACAGCCGCCGTTGTTATAGAAGTCCTTAACGGCCGGCAATGCTTGCAGCGCCACAGGTGCGGCAGCGTCAAACTTGTCCATGTTGTCGATACCGCCGTCAATATGCAGGTGCCACCACATCACTTTGCATTCGCCCAGGTCGACGTTGCCGTTCCTGATGTCCTCGAACGACACATACTGCGAATTGGCCACATTCTTAAGCATCCAGTCTGCAGCGGCGCGCTCCTCGTAACCCAGCCCGTCGATTGTGGAAGCAAGTCCTACGTAAACAGCGCTTGGCGAATCAGACTTGATTACAGTAACCCTATATACAGCCGTTGCGGTTTTATAAGTTACAGTAAAGTCAACCGGATTGGTGAAATCGACAGGTTGTCCTGAAGCCGGGGCAACCGTAGCGCCCTCGGACGTTACAATCTCTGTAACCATGCTGGTTATGTCGGTAGAAGTAGGCACACGTACGATAATCGTGCGGTCGTCTTCATTTATCACGCCAATGTATCCATTCGCCTTGAACGACAATATACGTGCAGCGTCGTGCACGACGTTGACAGTATAGTCAAAGTATGCATCGCCGTTGACTACCTGAACATTCTGCGGGACAGAGAAGTCTGCCAAGTCGCCAACCTTCATGGACGCCACTGCGCCTTCGGACACCTTGATGTCGGTGACTGTCATTGCGCGTGTATTGTAATTCTCAGGTACGCCCACTGTGACAGTCCTGTTTACATTATCTATTACGCCTTCATATTCGTCCAAGGCAAAGGACGTAATCCATGTATCTCCATCCAGGCGGAGATCAGATGTATTGTCGTCACTGCAGCTTGCAAGAGCAAAAACCGACACGGCAAGCAACAATACTGAGGCAAAATGCTTTATTATCAGTTTCATGATATATGTTTTTATTTAGTTAATGTATCACCATCCGCCACAGTTCTGCGTGTAGTGGCCGTTGCTGGCACTAATCTGAGCGAAAGGTATGGGCAAATACTCGTTCTTGTTCTTGGTAAACGAAGCACCCTTGTAAATTGCGCAGTTGTCAGCCTCTTGGGCATAATACTTGTCAAGAACCTCTTTGGCTTCACCCCAGCGTACAAGGTCGAAGAACCTGTCGCTCTCCATCGCCAGCTCAAGACGACGCTCGAACTTCAGCATCTTCAATGCCTCGTCCTTGCTGTAAGAGCCGGTGTAAGGCTGGATGTTGAACGTAACACCATAGTCGGCAGGATAATTTGCTATCATGCCTGTACTCTGCTTGGCACGGTTACGCACCTCGTTAATAAGGCTTACGGCCTCGTCTATCCTGCCGTCGTTCAGCTGGATAAGAGCCTCGGCACGCATAAGAAGCACGTCTGCATAGCGTAACACGATATGGTTCATCGGCGAACCCCACCATGCACCTTTTATAAGATAGTCGCCATCGGGGTCAACATTATGCTTCAGAGTAACATAATATCCGTAAAGACCGTTGCTTCGGCTCCATGTCGAGGTTTTGTCCATGATGTAGTTCTTATTGAACTCATAAGGCATTCCAGGCATTCCGACTGTAAGGAAGAGGCGTGGATCTGCGCTTTCGTTAGCCTTGTCATAGTCCCTGTCATTGAAGGTGTCAAGGTAAGGATGGCCGTCAACATCTGTCCTGAAGGCGTTTACAAGATTCTGGCTAGGCTTGTAGAAATCGCATCCGCCGTCTGTTACACCGGGAATGTTGGGAACTATCAAGCCGAACGACCAGTTACAGTTACCGTTTGCCGTTCCATCGTTAGTCGAGTATTGCATTGCCCACAACGATTCGCAGCCGTTCTCATACTGAGGTTCGGGGCGGAAGTTGTTATGGAAGTCACTTTCCAGGTCGTAGCCGCCGGCTTCCATTATCGACTTCTCCGTATACTGAACGACCTTTTCCAAGTCCTCGGCATTGATGCTGGTAACCTCGTTGGTCTGAGGATCATCCTGGCGGTAAGCCTTGTAGAGGTAAGTCTTTGCCAGATAAGCAGCTGCTGCAGCCTTTGTAGGCCTTCCCTTGTCGGCCTGGGTGTCAGGCAGGTTGTCGAAAGCGAACTGGAAGTCGTTGGCAATCTGCTGCCAGCCTTCGTCATTTGTATATGCAGTATTGGTCAGGTTGTTGTATTCATCGGGCGAAAGGTTTTCGTCATTGGCGAATACGATGTGCTTGTAAAGTTGCTTCAACAGGAAATGTCCATGACCACGGAGAAACTTCATTTCGGCGATACGCTGCTGCTTGAGCGGGTAAGATTTCTCGTCAAGCTGGTTGAGCTGCTGCAAAGCAGTGTTGACACGCGAAATGCAGTTATACAGACGTTGCCACATGTCGCTGATGTTCCAGTCGGTCGTCATGATACCTTGTGAAATCTCAAGCTTGTGGAACACGTCACCGTCCTCTGTTCCGTTACCGCCCTTGTAGGCGTCGTCAGAACGGACATCATAATTCCACATCGAGAAAGACGAGTTGATGTCTTCAGCCGAAATCCAACCTGCGTAAGCCGAAATCACAAGATTGTCTACATATTGCGGATCTTTCAGTTGCTCGTTGTCGATAGTTCCCTGAGGTACCTGGTCTTCCAGAAAGCTGGTACAGCCCGAACAAAGCAATGCAAATCCCAAGGCTGTTGTATATAATATCTTTTTCATTGTTTCCTTATTTTTCTGTTAGTATGTCTTTTAGAAACTTACATTGATACCGAAAGTAACGTTCAGAGGTATCGGGTATCCGAAGTTTGGATTCTCCGGATCGACACCGGTGAAGTCTTTGCTCTTTATAGTCAGCACATTCTGCGCACTAAGATAGAAGCGCAGGCGTTCCATCTTAAGCTTCTTCGTTACTTTTTCAGGCAGATTATAACCTAACTGGATATTGCGCAGCTTAAGGAACGAGCCGTCCTCTACAAAATATGTTGACACGCGTTTCTCGTTATTTACGTCATCTCGAGACAGTGCAGGAATAGTTGAGTTGGGATTCTGCGGAGTCCATGCGTCAAGCACACGCTTACCCTTGTTCAGGAAGCCGATGTTAAGACCGCTCCAAAGGTCGGTTTCTTTCTTCAAGTCACTGATAATGTCGGCACCCTGTACACCCTGCCAGAACATTGTGAAATCGAAGTTCTTGTATTCAAGGTAAATGTTCAATCCATAGCTGAAGTCAGGAACAGGATCGTAAATCCACTTCTGATCAGCTTCGTTGATAACGCCGTTACCGTCGAGGTCGCGCCAGCGTATGCGTCCTGGAGCAGCACCTTCTTGCGTTGCATGGTTGTCAACTTCCTCCTGAGACTTGAATATGCCGTCGGCAACATATCCGACCTGTGCACCATTAGGATGTCCAACTACGCTTTTTACACCGTTGCCGCCGAATGTGCCGTTTGCTGCCACGGTTGCCGGCAATGCGGTAATCTTATTTCTATAAGATGAGATATTAGCGGAAATGTCATACTTCAAACCAAAAGATGTCTGGTTACGGTAACCAAGGTTCAACTCGAATCCCCGGTTTTCCATCTCGCCGGCGTTGACCCACTGCGAGCTACCCTCTCCCATGGCAGCGATTCCAGCCATCTGGACAAGAATGTCGGTAGTCTTCTTATAATACCAATCGAACGAACCGTACAGAGTCTGCCTTAATACGGAGAAGTCAAGACCGATGTTAGTCTGTGTGGTAGTCTCCCATTTGATGTCATCATTTCCTATCTGGTTTCTCTTGAATCCGGACTGGAGTATGCTTCCGCCGTTAGTTCCGGCTATGTCGTAAGACGTTCCGTAGCTTTGTCCGCCAGACTCATTTACTCCATAATTGGGCACATAAATAGTGTACCTGGCTATGTTTGAGATTTCCTGGTTACCAGTCTGTCCCCAAGAAGCCCTTATCTTCAAGTCGTCAAGCCATTTTAGGTTTTTCATGAAATTCTCGCGACTGATGCGCCAGCCAAGAGAGAATGAAGGGAATGTCGCATATCGGTTGTTCTTACCGAAACGTGAGGAACCGTCGTGACGCACTGTAAGCGAGAACAGATACTTCTCGTCATAAGTATAATTAAGTTTTCCAAAGAAAGAAACAAGTGAATACCCTTCGCCCGAACCGTAAGCAAGGGCGGTGCCTACACCTGCGTCCGGCCACATGAAGTCGGGGTTGAGGATTGAGAAGTCCTCCTTGTAACCGGAGAACCATTCGTCGTCTTCGCGGTTAAGCTCCATACCGACCATGACATCTCCGCGGTGCTTTCCTATCTCAAGATTGTAGGTGGCAACAGCGTTCCACATCCATTTCATCCAATGTTCCTGCTTTGCCTCTACGGCGTTCTTGTCGTTGGCTACGTTGCCTTCGGTGATAGGATAAGTGAAGATGCGCTGCTTCTTCTGGGCATAGTCGATACCGAACGTCGAGCGGATGTTGAATCCCTTGAAAAGGCTGAGGTTTACATAAGCGTCTCCGAACATTCTCCAATATGTGTATCGGTTGTCCGAATTACGCTCGAGACGTGCAACGGGATTTTCCCTGTCAGGATAGCCGCCCACCGGTCCGGCATACTCGCCGTTGATGTCATAAACCGGCAGTGAAGGATTGAACTGAAGTGCATTCTCAAGGAATCCGCCGGGAGCCTGCACCTCTGAAGTACGGTTAAGAGTGAAATGCTCGCCGATGGTCAGAATCTTGTCTATGAGCTTGTACTCAGAGTTCATACGGGCGGAAAAGCGTTCAAAGTCAGAGTTCTTGATGATACCGAGGTTTTTATAATATCCCAGTGAAAAGTATGAAGAACCCTTATCCGTGCCGTTGCTTACAGCCACGTTGTAATTCTGGATGATACCCGTGCGCGTTGTTTCGTCAACCCAGTCGGTGTCTGCCGATGGGACCGTATTGCCCGAATCGAGGAAGCGGTCCATAGTAATGCCGTTGAGCTGCGGATAGCCGTTGGCGTCGTAGCCCCAGTCATAACGGTAGCCCAGTGGGTTGGTGTTAGGGTCCTGGCCGCCGTTTACATAAGCCTGCCACATGGCCTGTCCGTACTCCTTTGCATTGAGCACGTCCAGCTTGTTGGCATACATCGAAACGGAAAGCGATGCGTCCAAATCAATCTTCAACTGGCCCGACTTACCCTTCTTTGTAGTAATAATGATTACACCGTTAGCCGCGCGCGAACCATATATAGATGCAGAAGCCGCATCCTTCAACACTTGTATCGACTCGATGTCGTTACCGTTAAGTTCGTGCATGCCCGACTTTGTAGGCACACCGTCGATGATATAGAGCGGATCGTTGTTGTTAAGCGTACCCACGCCACGTATGCGTATGGTAGCCGAACCGCTCGGGTTACCGTCGGCGGTAATGTTCATGCCCGGGACACGTCCCTGGAGGGCTTTCATCGGGTTGTTCTCATTGAGGTCGGCTATGTCGTCCATGCTTACTACCGACACGGCACCTGTAAGGTCTGCCTTTCTCTGAGTCGTATAACCCGTCACCACAAGCTCGTCTATCAACTTGCTATCTTCGGTCATGACCACGTTCAGCGACTTGCCCGGGTCTACAGACACGGTTTTGTAACCCATATAAGAAATGGAGAGCTTCTTGCCCCCTGATACCTTAAGCCGGAACTTTCCGTCAAAGTCGGTCACGGCTGCGTTTTTTGTGCCTTCCTCGATTACTGTTGCACCGATGATAGGCTCGCCCGACTCGTCCCTTACTGTACCGTCGACGTCAACCTGCTGGGCGAACGCCACCGTACAAGAAACGAGGAACACTGCACTAAGCAGCATTCGTCTAAATTTCTCAATCATAACATTATTTTTTACGGTTAGTGTATATTAGTTAAAGTTTTGCCTGCAAAATTAGCTTAACTTAAAAAAAGAAGATTAAAAATTCATTTCATATACTATAAAAAAACGTTCATGAAACAAAATTGATATAGTTTGAACTAAAAATACAAGCCATAGGCGTTGTTTTCGCATTATTTAGGGACGAAAAGGCAACAACCTTAGTAAACAACGCGCAATGAAAGGGCTGCAACGGCAAGGATAAACCGGCAGAACAAGGCTTGAACATGGGCGCCGTGCGCCGGAAGGCAGCTAAGAAAGCAAACTTGCAGGGCAGACAGGACAAAAAACACAGTTTGTCGGCTGACGGCGCTTTTGGCTTTCGTTGTGTCACATTAAGAAATTCAGTAATTTTTGCAAAAATAGGGAACAAGAATATTGCGAATTGCCTTAACAAGAGTGAACAGGCATATCCATTCGCGCAAAAGTCGGTTGATTACGGAGCAAAAGACGGCTGATTGCAAGACAAAAGACGGCATATTGGACTGCAAAAAGCATCAAAACAGCGTATAAAAAACGGCAGTTACTGATGCAAAATGCCGTATTTTGCACCCTTTACAGCACTCATTTAATGCACACTCCAGCATAGGGCACCATAACAGGCACAATGTCAGACATTTACGTTTGCACACGAAAAAGCCCCGTAAAAGCGTCCCGGTCGCATGGATTTTCTGAGCGACGCCCTCCTACAACGCCAAGCAAGATCAGGAAGAAAGCAAAACTTGTATTTGGCTTGCATAATGGCATAGCGCAACGGTCGTGAAGCATCAGGCGCACGCAAGCCTTGCCCGAAAAGGCGCAGACATGGCTGTCCATATACGGCACAGTGGCAACAAACATCAGCCCCATACGCGTAATTAGAAATAAAACGAGTAAATTTGCAGGAAAAAGCAGTACGTATGAACCAGAAATACATAATAGCAGTCGACTCGTTCAAAGGCTGCCTTACGACGGCGGAGGCAGGAAAGGCTGTGGCGGAGGCGCTGCACGAGGCCCTTGGCGACGTAGAAACGGTATGCCTGCCGATGTCGGACGGCGGCGAAGGCATGGCCGAAGCATTCACAACAGCACTCGGCGGAAGCATGACCGGAGCTTACGTGCACGACCCGATGATGAGGCGTGTATGGGCAGAATATGGATTGGCGCCCGACGGCACGGCGGTAATAGAGGTGGCAAAGGCGTGCGGACTGACACTGTTGGGCGAGGAGGAGCGCAACCCCTTGAGGGCAACGTCATACGGTGTAGGCGAACTTGTGGCTACCGGAGTAAAGCGCGGATGCCGCCGGTTCATAATAGGCCTGGGCGGAAGCGGCACGAGCGACGCCGGCATCGGCATGCTGAAAGCGCTGACGGAGAAGCTGGCGCCACGCGGCGGCACGATAGACGACGCGCTGAAAGGCCCATTGGGCGGATGCAGCTTCACGCTGGCGTGCGACGTGGACAATCCCCTACTCGGCGCCAACGGGGCTACGGCGGTGTTCGCACGGCAGAAAGGCGCCACGCCAGAAATGATGCCGCTGCTTGAAAGGCGCACCATGCGGTTTGCCAAGGCCTCGGCAATGCACTTCGGCTTCGACCGCTCATGCCAGCCCGGAGCCGGCGCCGCCGGCGGACTAGGCTATGCCTTCATGCAATACCTGTCGGCGGTACAGGTATCAGGCGCCGACCTGCTGCTCGACCTACTGGACTTCGACGGCAAGACAGACGGTGCGACGGCCGTGATAACGGGCGAAGGACACGCCGACCGCCAGACGCTGATGGGCAAACTGCCGGTGCGCGTAATGGAGCGCGCACGGCAAAGGGGCGTGCCCACGTGGCTGCTGGCAGGGCGCGTGGAAAACAGGGACGAACTGATTGGCGCAGGATTCGCCGTGGCCGAAAGCGTAACTCCCGACGGCATGGACCTTGACGAAGCTATGAGGAAAGAAACAGCCATGCGTAACATGGCGTCAGCGGTAAGGAAGCTGACAAGCCGGCTTCCTTACCTATGAGTAATTATACCTAACGCACGAAACGCCCCACAAAACGCCTTACGCGCTCGGTGTATTGGCGCGGATAGCTATGGAACGACTTTGCATGTATGCAACCCGGCGTTATCCAGATGTCGTTGAAATGGCGGTATTTGCCGTCGGGGGAAAGGTATACCGGGTTGGCGTTGTAAAGGGGGAACACCATTTCAGAGGGTACATAGCTGTCTGACGAGCCGTGTATGTAGAGCATCGGCGTCTCGTTCTTGGCCAGCTGCCTTACGGGAGCCGCCTGGCCGAACGTCCAGCCGTAGCGCAGCTTGCACAATACGCTGGCGGCATAAAGCACGGGGAACGACGGCAGGCCGAACTGGTCGGCAAGCTGGTGGCTGAACTCGTCCCACACACTTGTGTATCCGCAATCCTCAACAAAACACCTTACGCTCGAAGGCAGGCTCTCGCCGGAGACGTTCATCACCGTGGCTGCCCCCATCGACACGCCGTGCAGTACAATGCGCGTCCGGCCGTGGGAGTCTGCAAACAGGCTGTCGGCCACTCCAATCCAGCGTATCACGTCTTCCCTGTCCTTCCATCCCATCTGTATCTCGCCGCCGTCGCTCAGTCCGTGGGCGTGAAGGTCGGGCAGCATTATGTTGTAGCCCATGTCGGCGTAAATCTTTGCCAGCGGCAACATGCCTACGTAACTGTCCTTATACCCGTGCACGAGTATGGCCGTGCGCCCACGGGCGTCGCGTCCGCGTGCATAAACGGCGTGGTGGCGGCAGCCGCCGGGCATGACTATAAACGTGTCGCGCAGAGCCTTTGCCTTGTTCAGGCTGTCGACCCAATGGCGCATATAAGGATACTCGCCATACATGCGCCTGTAGCGTAAGCCCATGTCACGGGCGTCAGCTGCAGGTTTAAGGGCGTAGTCGAGCATGAACCAGCCCGCGCCGAACGAGAGCAAAACAAACACGGCAAACACGCTTGCGACAGTAACGGTAATCTTATTTATCCTTGACATTGCAGTATCCTCATCCTTTCATTATCAATCAACTTTTAATCTTGGCATTGCCATTGCATGCCTTACGGCCTGGCATTTGCCGCCGGCCAAATGGCAAGAGGCGTGGACGGCGCCCGGAAAAATCACTTAGTGGCGACAATATTAAACTCGCTTACGTTTGAGACGACCTCGTGGTTGCCGCTGACAGCATACGCCCTGAAAGTCAGGTTGCCTTTTTTCAACTTCTTGCCGGCCTTCACCATGGCTGTATAACGCACGCCCTTGCCCGGCATTATGCACTCGACATGGATTGTGCTTGATATGGCCACATGCTTGTTTCCGGTAGTTTCGACCACAATGGGCTGCACGTCATACACAGGCTCGTTCGACTTATTGTACACCTCGAAGATGACCTTGCACAACTCGCCTGGATTTAAGTTGCGGTCCTGGTTGTCGTCGACGAAGCGGGCTGCACGCACCTCAAGCGGCATGGCGGTTTCGTGTAAAGGCTTGTCGAAGCCGTCGTAACGCACCGTCGGGGGCACGTCTCGGGGTTCGGTCGCCGTATAATCGCCAGTATAGTCGGAGCCCTTGAAATCGTAAAGCACGTCGTCGCCGCTGTTGGTAGGGTCGAATCCGCTTGCGCCATCATCGTAATAAGCGTCGTCTCCATAATAATACGTATCGTTGCCCCTGGTTGCAGCGTCGCGGTGTTCACGGTATTTCCGTTCAAACCTGTAATCGCTTTCGCGCTGCCGTTCCTCAGCCTCCTTCTCAGCTTGCGCTTCGATGGTGCCGCCGATGACAGCTCCACCGGCCATGCCGACAAGCGTACCGATGTCGCTTCCGCGCGGTCCGCCTGTTATTCCGCCGATTGCAGACCCGATAACCGATCCCAACATCGCTCCGGCAGTTATTCCATCACCCTGGTATGTGCCGCAACTGCTGACCAGCAATACGCCACTCAACGACAAAATACCTATTTTATTCATGACAGCCTCCTTTCATTTGTATACACGGCAAAGTTACACATAAAAATCAACACCAAAATACAAGAATGCATTAAATTTTTGTTGGTACATTCTAAAAATAAGTTAGCAAATATTACGACATTGCATTAATGTGACATTTTGCCATTGAACAAGGTGAATTTTAACTACTAATTAGTGTGTCAAGTTACGATACACCGTGTAGACGAACAAACAAATTGACATTTGTTAATATGGCTTTTAATTTATTTGAACATCATACAAATTTATGTTTGAATGCAAAATGTTAAAATATTCAGACAATAAGTAGTTTTATTATATAAATCCTGTCTCTTATACACATCTCCGAGCCCACGAGA